>JACKQG010003362.1_pt1 | contig 19744 bp, 15 predicted proteins | sample 8237621 | NCBI WGS metagenome assembly JACKQG01 (sample SAMN15677084, study PRJNA649215) | marine metagenome | biome: marine; feature: Black Sea; material: saline water; isolation source: suspended particulate matter (SPM) from the Black Sea western gyre | collected 2013-06-09/2013-06-10 | depth... | reverse complement strand
GCAACTACTTTCTTTTCAAGAATCTGATCAGCGAATACAACACCAAATCTAAATGCTTCCAAAGATGCATACTTGCCCTTCATCACATCGATGAGTCGGTTGCCTTCAAACGGGAAGTACCCGTGTACTGTCAAAAACTTTTCGCGGAAGGATGCCTTTGTAAACAGTTCTGCAAGTTCTTCTGTTGTGTGCGAGGAAGTGTTGGAGAAGATTGCCGCCATCTTGTCGCCATCTGCGACTGCTTCGATTGAAGCAAAGATTTTTGCCTTAATGTTTGCGTCTTCCGTTGCAACTTCCCAAATTACATCGCAATCGGACAAGCCGTCGTATGAATCGGTGCAAGAGACACGTGACCGAAATTGGTCCATGTCTTCTTGACGAATCATTGCACCTTTGACTTCGCGAGCCCAGCCACTTTCAAGACGCGCGATTGCTTTGTCAAGTGCGTCCTTACTTACATCAAGAAGGACTACTTCGCACTCTGTTCGCCGTAGCAAATCGATTGCGATGCCTTGTCCCATAGTGCCAGCTCCGATGACTGCAATTTTTCGAAGCGAGTTAACTCGCTTCACTGCTTCATCAAGTGTTTTATCACCAAATATAAATGCTTTCTTCATTGTTAGGATGCCTTCGTGTTTCTAATAATCATGGCAATCCCTTGCCCGCCGCCAATACAAGCCGAAGCGCAACCTAATTTTGCACCGCGGCGGTCCATTTCATACATTAAGTCGGTAACTAAACGCGTACCTGTTGCACCAAGTGGGTGGCCAAGAGCAACTGCGCCACCGTTGACGTTTACTTTATCTCGGTCGAGTTCAAGTTCTTTTTCACAGCCAAGATATTGCGCTGCAAATGCCTCGTTAATTTCGTAAAGGTCAATATCATCTGTGTTCAAGCCAGCACGCTCAAGTGCTTGTCTAATTGAGGGTACGGGTCCTTGACCCATAATTCTTGGGTCTACACCCGATATACCGTAACTCACGATTTCAAACTGCGTGTCTAAACCAAGTTCGGTTGCCTTTTCGTGGTCCGCAACCAAAACAGCAGCCGCGCCGTCTGCAATTTCACTAGCGTTGCCGGGTGAAATTAACTTGTTTGGTGTAAAGCCGGGAAGTGAGGCAAGCGTTTCATAGTCAGTGTCACGAATACATTCGTCACTTTCCATGTGTACTGCGTGTCCGTTTCGGTCAACAGCGTCAAGAGCAAAAATGCCTCGCATTCGGTCGCCACCATTAAAGTGACTATCGCTTCGTGCAGCGCGAGCTCGTCTATGAGATTCCACTGCAAACTCGTCACATTCCTGCCTAGTCACACCAACTTTACTTCCGTATTCGTCTGCGGTGAGCATCATCGCCGTGTTTGCAACATCGTGATTCAATGAAGCGAGCATCGAGTCCTCTGATTTGCCTCCATCTTCAAACTCCCAAAAGAATGCTGACGATTTACGCTTTGCTCGGTTGATTTGCGGAGCACGCGTCATCGTTTCGCCACCAAAGCAAAGTACGACCCTTGAGTCATCCATATTATTTGGCATTGCAATTTGTTGCATACCATTGACGATGACTTGGATTCCAGATCCACAGATTCGCTGCACAAGTAGCGCTGGCATTTCATCACCAAGACCGCATCGAAGTGCGACATTACGTGGAAAATACAAATCCTGCGAGCCGGGGGCAGTAAATTGATAGACGTTTGCACCAACACAACTATCGATGTTTGTCTTATCGATACCGCTTCGGGTTATCGTTTCTTCGCAAGCGAGTACAGCAAGATCTTCAGCGGAGAAACCAGAAAGGGTTCCGCACTTTACGCCAAGTGGCGTTCTTGCTGCTGCTGCAATTACTATTTTTAAATCTTTTTCTTGAGTCACTATTGGTTCGTTCCTAATTCCGTATGTTTAGGTGATTTTTGATCCAGGGGGTTCGGGGGTTCTGGGGGTTCGGTGGTTCGGTGGTTCGGGGGTTCGGGGGTTCGGGGGTTCGGGGGTTCGGGGGCTAGGTTCCCTGCATTTGGTGTTTTGCGATTCGGATAACACGTTCACTTGGATTTGTTGCAAACATGTCGTGAATTTGATCCTCGTATAGAGTTGTAACTTTTTGTCTAACTACCTTTCCAGAAGGTGTAAGTTCTCCTCTGTCAAGCGAAAGAGGGTTGTCGGCGATAATTGCCCGCACTGGTCTTTGGTATTTCACTTCAATGACTGCATTTATTCGTTCAAGTTCTCTTGCAAACAAATCTCGTAGTGCGGGGATGCAAGAAAGTTGTGAGTCAAGTGGCAATTCATTTTCTTTAAGCCATGTACTTATGTTTTGCTGTGAAGGGAAGAGAATTACACCGATATAATCTTGTCCACTGCCAACTATGAGTGCGGTGCTTATGTATTCGGATTCGTTTGCGAGGGTAATTTCAACTCTTTGTGGGTGCACTTTTTCACCAGTTGTAAGTTTGAATGCTCCATCAAGGCGTCCAAAAATTCGCAGGCCATCTTTTCGAAACTCTCCAAGGTCTCCAGTATGGAACCAACCATTACGGTCGATACATTTTGCGGTTGCATCTTCATCATCAAGATAGCCCTGCATAATGTTTGGACCTTTAACGAGTATTTCTTGCGAGTCATCTATTTTTACCCGCACACCAGGAATCGGCATACCAACATGTCCGCTTCGCCAAGTTCCGTCCATTGTTGTAACTGTTACGCATGGTGATGTTTCGGTAAGACCCCAGCCCTCTAAAACAGGTATACCATGGCGGCGATAACCCGCCTCAACCGTTGCTGGAAGTGATGCACCAGCAGTAAATACCACTCGAAGCCGATCACCGAAAACCATTGCATCAACTTCATCGTTCTTTTTGCATTCAGAGAGAAGCATTTCGTGAACGCGAGGAACGCTAAAGAAAATAGTTGGCTCCCAAAGTTTCCAGTTCTCAACCATGCGGTCCATGTCTCGCCCTTTAGAATCATCAATTCCAAGAGTTGCGCCATTAAATAGCGTCATAAATCGTTCAAATAGTCCACCAAAACTGTGGTGCCAAGGCAAGTAACTTAAGAAGGTATCGTCTTCGTCAACGTCCCAGAGAAGTGATAGTGCTTTTTGCTGAGAAATTATATTTCTATGTGTAAGCCGCACACCCTTTGGTGGACCTGTTGTACCAGATGTGTACATGATTAAGCAAAGGTCGTCTCCGTGGACAAGATTGATTCGTTCATCAAGTTTGTCTGTTGGTGCTTCGTCATTTTCAAGTAAAGAAGAAAAAGCATCCGCATTCGTTAGTTCCACTTCATCCATCACCCAACTTTTTGTAATTTCGCTGAACGAACTAGCAACAACTTTATCGTGTTGTTTTTTGCAAGAGGAAACAGTGTATTTTGGTCTTGCGTGATTCAAGATGTAATCGACTTGGTTTTCTGGGTATCCCGCAAAAATTGGAACTGTCACGCCTCCGATTGACATAAGTGCCATTTCGAACATAAACATTTCTAGTCGGTTTTCGCTGAGCATTGCAACACGATCGCCCTGCTTCAGACCTTGATCAATAAGATTGTTCGCTATCGTAAAGACATGGTGAGAAAAGGCGCGCCATGAAATTGTTTGGTTTTCATCTCCTCGTCGATACCTAATAAATATTTTGTCAGCAAATGTTTCTGATCTGTTTCTAAGAAGTAAACCAAGTGATTCTTCATAGCCACCGAGTGGAATTAAACTTGTATGTTCTTCGCCACCACGAACTGCCCCAATCTCAGCATCCATCTTCCGAGGAGTTGATTGACAGTATGCAAGGCAACTGTTTTCAAGGAATCCCTTCGTTAAGTTAAAGCGCTCTTCGGGTGAAGTGAAATTCTGGTCGGTTGTTAGTTCAGTGATTCCCGCTCGTTGCCTTGCAAGATACGCGGCAACGAAGTAAATAATATTGTTTGCAATTTGTTTGACATGAGAGCAGCCCTCGTGTCCACCAATTCGGCGAGTAATTTCACCCATCACACCACGCTCAATACGCAAACCGACAAGTCGTTCTGCTGAGTTTTGCACTTCTTGGCACACAGGGAATGGCGTGCGTATCATGTCTAACTTACTTGCAATAATTTGTTCATTTGGAATATGAACCGTCAATTCTAAGTTTATAAGGTGGTTGCTATCAAGCATCGTTCCAACAACAACAAGATCCTCGTCATTTAACTTAAACAAATCAACGCCCATGTCTCGTCTAGCAATCAATTCCATGTTTTTTCGTCCTCCACCCGTATTTGTTTCTTCTTTCTTATGGCGAATTGCCCTTGCCATTGCTTGTTGTACTTGTCTTTTGAGTGAGTTGAACAACCGCTCTTCGGCTGCCATTCCTGAAGTCACCGCATATTCGATAAGTGGTTGCAAAATCCATTGTTCATTTGTAAAAAGTTGGACACTATCAAGACCAGATTCAAGTGCGTCGTAAAAACCCTTAAGTGAACTTGTAACGTGCCCACGATTTTTCAAAATTGTTTCTCGGTGTACCGACCAAATTGTTTCGTATGTTTCATCTTCTTGGTAAATACCGATTGCTTTCCCAACTCGATAGACGGCTTCTGTAATTTTTCTAACAAACTCAGTTTTCTCTGGGTCAGCACATAAATCACCCATTCGAACATCAAGAATTTTTCCGTCTTCGTCAACGGTGTGAATAAGACCGCCAACATTCAATACAGTCGAAATCATCGCTTTGTCAAACTCAAGGCGAGTTCCAGAAGTTCTTTCGTGATGGATAGATTTATAATCCTTTTCTGAAAGAATTGCTTGGATTCGTTCTGCTTCTAGTTCAGAACATCCAGCAAACTCAATCCAACCCTTACCCTTAACAAGATAAACCGAATCATCACCACTCCCCTTGCGACCGCCTGCTTGCATTGCTACTCCGCGAACTAATCGGTTTTGCAAAGCATTTGCCATGTCTGAAGTGAAGTTTGGAAGTCGACCCATGAGCCGTGATTCATTTAGTTGATCGGATGCCTCATTAATCATTCGCTCGGTACAGATTCCATTTGGCAGAACAAGAATAATTGGAACGTAATTCCTAACATCCTGCACAGATTGCATGTGTCCACGTGACGATAAATTTTCGAGGTACTGAATAATTTCTAACGTAAACTCGCCAAGTTGGTCTGGTGTACTGCACAAAAACAGAAGTTCAGGAAGTGCGTCACGCGAATCAGCGTCAAGTGGATTTGTAAAAACCCGATCTTGAATGTCAACCGCCCGCATCACATCGCCATCAAGATAACGAAGGATGCCATTTTTATGAAGTACTTCGGTGCTTTTACTTCCACTGCGTCCAACAAAACAGTCAGCGTTGGCGTGCAAATAGAAAGCAACGCCAAGCGCGCCGGGCGGATGAATGCCAAGTTTTCCTGAAGCGAGCATTTAGATTGTTTTCCTTACTTCGTTCATGGTATGACAATCGAGCGTAGTGATTTTCCTTCTTTCATTACATCGAATGCACCTTGAATATCATCAAGGGCGAAACGATGTGTTACGATTTTTTGCAAATCAATTTGACCGTTTTCGACCATCTTGATTAGTGGAACATATTCTCCGGGAGGGCAGCCGAGTGAACCGGTTATTTCCATTTCTTTGAACATGATTTTGCCAGCAACGATGTTGATCTTTTCGTGCGTGTATCCAACAACACAAAGTCGTCCACCGATTCTGCAACATTCAAAGGCCTCTTCAATGGTTCGAGGGTTGCCAATGACTTCGATTGCTATGTCAGCCCCGCCACCAGTCATCTTTTTCACTTCTTTCGAAACACGTTCGACGTCGCCGGCGTTAATTGTGTGGGTTGCACCAAACTCTTTCGCCCACTTTAATTTTTCATCGTTCATATCAACTGCTATGACTGTAGCTCCGCAGGCGGCTGCAATTTGAACAGCGTTGATTCCAACACCTCCACAACCGTAAATAACCACCGTGTCTCCGGGACGAACTTTTGCACGATTTTTTACTGCGTGAAATGGGGTTGAAAGAGCGTCAGCAATAATTGAAGCTTCTTCAAGTGGAATACAATCTGCAAGAGGTAAAACATCTTTTGCATCGACAGCGACATATTCGGCATACGCACCATCAAAGTGGTTGCCGAGCATTTTCATATCGCTGCAAATATTTTCACGACCAGCTCGGCAATAGCTGCAACGACCGCAAGTCAGAACAGCTGGAATAAGAACACGTTGCCCTTCAGCTAGATGGCTTACATTTGCCCCAGCTTTTTCAATAACGCCCGATGCCTCATGTCCAAGAACAATTGGTGGCGCTTTGAATGTTGGGATGCCGTGTTCAATATAGTGAAGGTCGGTGTGGCATGCTCCGCACGCTGCAACCTTAACCAAGATATCGTTTTCGCCAATATCGGGAACTGGGATATCTTCGATGAGCATTCCCTTTTCTGTTCCGTGAAATACTGCTGCTTTCATTTTTTGTCCTTTAAGAATGCGACCAATTCGCTTCGCGTTTTTCTAAAAATGCTGCAATGCCCTCGTGGGCATCTGCAAGTTTCATAAGTTCTTCCATGTATATTTTCTCTGCTTCGTCAAGGCGAGACATGACTTCTGACCTGTCAGCAACTGTGCAGGCTTTTTTTGCCATTTTGATAACTGGACGAGACAAAGTACGCAAATTCGACAAATATGTTTCAACATTTTCATCAAATGATTCAACCTCATAAACATGATTTACCAAACCAATTCTGTGTGCTTCATCTGCTTTGATGGTTTCGCCGCAAACAACAAGTTCGATTGCTTTTCGAGTTCCAATTTGCAAAGGTAACATTGCTGCTGCTACTGGCGGGAAGACGCCAACTTTTACTTCTGGTTGCCCAAACTTTGATTTCGCTGATGCAAGAACAATGTCACAGAAGCAAGCAAGTTCCATACCGCCGCCAAGAGCTGCGCCATTGACTGCAGCGATTGAAAGCGCATCACTTGAAGCAAGGCGTCTAAAGATGCCATGAAATTGTTTCACCATTTCATCTACTTTGTCTTCTGCGTGATCGCTGACATCAACGCCTGCGCAAAATGCCTTGTTCACTGCATTGAACACAATTACAGCAACATCTTGCGACATTATGCTATCGAGTGCTGCGTTTATTTCAGTCATCATAGGAATGTCAAGAACATTCACTGGTGAATTGTTGAGCGTAATTGTTGCTATGCCGTCTTGCACACCGCATTGAATAAATTGGTAGGTTGTCGTAGTCATCAGATGTACTGACCTCCGTCTACTTTGATTACTTCTCCAGTAATAAATCGAGCACGCTCGCTACATAAGAATGCAACTGCGCCTGCAACGTCTTCTACTGTCCCAATGCGACCAAGTAAAATTTCACTTAGCGCCGCTACTCTTTGCCCATCGGACATGCCATCGAGAATTTTGGTTTCAATCATTCCTGGCGCTATTGCGTTTACGGTAACGTTAAACTTAGCGGTTTCTTTAGCAAGAGTTTTTGTTAAACCAATAACACCTGCTTTTGCTGATGAATAATTTGATTGACCAAACTTTCCACGCAAACCATTAATAGAAGCGATGTTTACAATCGATCCCTTGTTTGCTTCTCTCATAAAAGGAATCGCTGCCCTGCAACAATTGAAAACACCAGTTAGATTGACATCTATAACCTGTTGCCATTCTTCGTCAGTCATTTTCCAACTTACATTATCACGGACGATTCCGGCATTATTCACCAGTACGTCTAACCCACCTTCGGCAAATTCAGAAATTGCTGCATTTACTTGAGCAGAATCAGAAACATCTACACAACTGTGCCAACTAATAGCATCATGATTACTTTCGGTATTGACATCTAATACGCCAACTTCATAGCCATCATGAGCAAGCATAGAAACAATGCCAAGACCAATGCCACTGCAGCCCCCTGTTACTAATGCGCGAGGTGGTGTCATAAACTTACCCGCCTTAACTTACGCGTTTGCTGGTACTGCTAATGTAGCACCACACTTACCGCAAAATTCAAATGACGTTGGAATACCCTTAGCACCGCAATCGCCACATTCTTGTGAGTATGGCCCCCAAAGGAACTCACTTGAACCGTTTGGATCTGCTGCCAAGTCGCGCATACCAACGTAGTCAGCTTTGCGTTTTTCAACGAATGCGGTCATACCTTCGTATGGTTCTAAACTTGTGTAGTGCACACTGAGCCAATCGCGCGCGTGCCCAACAGTTGAGTGCCATGCGAGGTCTTTCCAGAAATTAACTTGCGTCTTTGTGTAGCGAGTACATTCAAAGAATTTATTGATAATGATGTCACAAAGTTCAGCAACCGCTTCATCAAGAAGTGAAAGGTCAAGGGAATATCCGTCCTTGCCCTTCTTTGCAGCATTGATTTGTTCTTGGGTTGCGCGTGTTTCAAATGGAGAATCCCATTGGTCAGTATTCCAATCGGCAAGGTATTTCCTGCCATTTGTGAATGTAGTAACCCAGTTGCCATCCGCATCTTTGACTGTTGGCACAACCATATTCACTAAGCCCATTCCAAGGGATGTCCAAGATGGATACCTTTGATTAAGCATTAACACGCCGCGTGCTGTACGGTCACCAACTGTAACTGGAAGCCACTGTGTTGAACCACCACAAGCAACGGAACCAACATTCGTTCCAACTTGTGCAATAAATGCATGTTCGCCCATAACACCAAGATCACAAGCAAGTTGACTTTCATTACCACCGCCAACTGCCATACCATTAAGCCGTGCAATCACTGGCTTGGAGCAATTCAAGATTGATTCAATGTATGCCTTGAAGCAGCACATATATTTCCAGTAGTCACGAGGTCTCTGTGTATAACTTGATTGATATTCTTTTACATCGCCGCCTGTGCAGAATGAAGAATCGCCAACCCCAGTGAAGACAACAACTGCGATTGCATCGTCCCAAGAAGCATCTTTGAATGCAGCTTCTAGATCTTGCAAAGCGGGCGTGCTGTATGCGTTGTAATTAAAGGGACGATTGATTGTGATGTACGCAACGCGACCATCCTTCTTATACGTCACTTCTTCAAAGCCGAATTCGTCGGCACACTTTGAAGGGAAAAAACTCATTGTAAAACTCCTCTTGTCTTAGACCTATATATAGTACCCTTGAGAGTGGGTTGACATTGCGATACAAACACCCGAACGGGCGTTCGACAATTATAGCACGATTTTTGCTATTTTCCTCTGTGAATTCTCCTTTTTTGCGGTATTATTATAGAACTAACAAGCGATATCACGCTTAAAACCGTGTTTTTTGCGTTACAACGACGATTTGATAGGTACCACATGGGCAAAACCATTCCCGAACAACCGTTCGCCTCGCGAGCCAAAGATGACCGAAGTACTGCCCATAACAGCAGTTACAACGAACGCAATGACGCCATCATTAAAGCGGCAACAATGCTTATCGCCCGCGATGGCTACGAAAAGGCCTCTATGCGGGCTGTTGCTGCTGAAGCTGGTGTAAGCCCTGCCTCCATGTACCACTATTTTGACGGCAAAGAAGCGATGCTTTTTACTATCCTCTTTAGAGCGTTTTCTGGACTGGAATCAAATTTGCGGATGAAAACGCATCTCATTGAAGATCCACTAGAACAAATGCGAATTATGATCGCCGAGCATGTCATGTTTTTTGCAAACGACATGGATGGTCTTAAACTCTGTTCGCACGAACTTGATTCTATGCGTGGCAAGGCGTACGAGGAATTGCATCGTATCCGACGCTCCTACTACCATCACACGCGTGAAATCGTAAACAACCTAGTCAAAAAATATAACCTCAAGGTCTGTGATTCTCACGTTGCAACAATGTCACTCTTTAGTAGTTTGAATTGGCTGTACCGATGGTACGATCCACATACATCGAGTCGATCACCAGCTGTCTTAGGTAAACTGTTCTTTGAACAGTTTATAGGTGGACTTACTGGCAGCGAATTATTGCAGCAGGACAACGGAGAAGAAACATGATTGGAACGTGCCTTGGCGGATTAACCGTCTACAAACCAACAACATTAGAAGACGCTTTTGCCATTCTTATAGAACATGGTAGTGACGCTGCAATCCTTGCAGGCGGAACCGATCTTCTTGTTGATCTTCGAGTGCAACGAAGAGATGAACACCATCTTGTTTCACTTGCGAACATCACTGAACTTCGAGGTGTAACTGAAACAGAGAACGGCGTGTCAATTGGCGCCGCGACAACACTCAATGATTTGTTGCACTCTGATGTCATTCAACAAAACTATCCAGCAATCATCGAAGCAACGCAAGTCATGGGCTCAAACCAGATTCGTAACACTGGAACAATTGGGGGAAACATTGCAAGCGCTGTTCCTTCTGCCGATTTACCGCCAGTCCTTCTTGTGCTCGGTGCAGAAGTTGTACTAGCAAGTAAAGATGGAGAACGGACCGTTCCGATTTGCGAATTTTTCCAAGGAGTACGCAAAACATGCGTAGCAATTGGCGAAATTGTAAAGAGCATTTCTTTACCTAATCCAAGTGGCAGTGCTGTTTATGAACGGTTTGACCTAAGGCAGGGCAACTCGCTTGCTGTTGCAGCAGTTGCTGCAAACATCACTATGGATGGCGACACAGTTGCCGATGCGAAAGTTGCACTCGGCGCAGTAGCACCAACCCCCGAAATTGTTGAAGGTGTGAATGCCATCCTTTGTGGCAATACTTGCAACGATAATTTGGTACACGAAGTTGCACAACTTGCAACACAAGCATCGAACCCAATAACAGATCTTCGCGGCAGCGCACAATATAGACGAGAACTCGTTGGCATCTTGACAACACGAGCAATCAAACGTTCAGTGGAGGCAGAACAATGAAAACCCGAGTAACACTCCATATCAATGGCGACAAACGAGAACTTCTTGTCGAAAGCGGAGAATCTCTGCTCGATGCAATTCGTTACGGCGCTGGTTTAACCGGCACCAAACGCGCCTGTGGTGTTGGAGATTGTGGCGCGTGCACAGTGATCCTTGATGGCGAGCCAGTTAACAGTTGTCTTGTTTTAGCCACGATGGCTGATGGTTGTGAAGTACGAACGGTAGAAGGTTTAGCAAAGAATGGGATCCTATCTGGGGTTCAAGAAGCAATGGTCAAAGAGGGTGGAATCCAATGTGGGTTCTGTACACCAGGCATGGAAATGTCCGCAACTGCTCTCCTAGAACAAAACCCAAATCCAACTACCGATGAAATTAAAGACGCGCTTGCTGGAAATTTGTGTAGATGCACTGGCTATGGCGGAATCATGCGCGCAATGGATCGATGTGTAAATCGAAATGACGATGGAACATGTTCTAAAAAATCAGCACATGAGTCATTTGAGAAAAACACTAAAGAAAAACATGATACGGTTGGAATTTCCATTCCAAGAGTTGATGCAATTGACAAAGCAACTGGTCGTGCAATCTATACCGGTGATGTAGTGCTTCCAAATATGGTGCACGGTGTAATCGTTGGCTCTCCAGTTGCACATGGCATTTTGAAAAATGTAGACACATCCAAAGCACTCGCTATGGAAGGCGTTTTAGCAGTAATCACTGGCAAGGATGTGGATGACACACTTTACGGAGTTTCTCCAGCACGTTACGACGAACATCTTCTAGCAAAAGATAAGGTTCGCCACGTGGGTGATCCAATTTGCGCTATTGCAGCAATTGATGAAACAACTGCTCGTAAGGCGATGGACCTAATTGAACTTGACATTGAAGAACTGCCGGCAGTTCTCAATCCAGAACAAGCAATGGCAAATGGTGCGCCGCTTGTTCACGATCGCTTTGCAAACAATGTCAACACACACGTCAACCAAGAATTTGGTGATGTAGAAAAAGCATTCGACGAATCGTACATGGTTAAAGAAGAAACTTTTACTGGCAACCATATTTACCAGTGCCCCATGGAACCAAATACATCGGTTGCAACGTGGGACCCTGATGGAACACTTGTTTTGTATTCTTCAACACAAGTCCCTCATTATGTTCAATACATGATGGCGCATGTTTTACACATTCCACTTGGAAAAATTAGAATTATCCGTCCAGCAGTTGGTGGCGGTTTTGGCGGAAAGGCAGCGACGACGCCGCTTGATATTTGTTCTGCTCTCTTAAGCAAAAAAATCGGTCGCCCAGTTCGAATGGAACACACCCGAGAAGAAATGTTTAAGTATGGTCGTGGAAGACACAAACAACACATGACTTTCAAGGTAGGCGTAGATGAAAACGGTGTCATCAAAGCATGCGCTGCAAAAATATACTTGGATGGCGGTGCGTACTCTTCCTTTGGTGTTGCAACTGCGTATTACGCCGGTAGCATGATGCCAACTCTCTACCACATTCCAAACTATAAATACGACGGCTTTAGAATTATGACGAACAAGCCGGCATGCGGTGCGATGCGAGGACATGGCGTTCCGCAACCACGGTTTGCATTCGAATGTTTGCTCACGATGGTCTCGGAAGAAATGGGAATCGATCCAATCGAGATTCGCCGCCGCAATGCTATGACTGAAAACACAATGACGGTCAATCAAATGGACATTGGTAGTTGCGAATACTTAGCGACACTCAACGAAACAGCAAAAGAAGCAAATTGGGATGATAAGTATGGAACACTTCCAAGTGGTTCTGGCATTGGTGTTGGTTGCGGTGGCTTTGTTTCTGGTGCTGGCTATTGCATTTACCGAGGTCAAGTCCAAGTGCAATATGAAAAACAGCCAGAAAAATTCATCAAGAAATCAATCTTCCCACATGCAAATGCAATCGTAAAAATTAGTGAAGACGGAACCGCAGCAGTACTTATGATTGGTGCTGCAGAAATAGGACAAGGCAGCGACACGGTGCTTACGCAAATGTGCGCCGAATCACTTGGCATTTCCCCAGATAAAATTCGAATTCGCTCTGGCGATAGTGATATTTCACCGATTGACCTTGGATCCTATTCTTCAAGAGTTACCTTAATGGGCGGGCACGCTGTTTCGCGTGCAGCAAACGATGCAATCGACAAAATGCGACCGTATGCCGCAGCAATGCTTGGATGCGAAGAAGATGCCGTTCGAGCAAAAGATGGCAAGATGTTCGCTGATGGCAACGAAGTTGACACTGTTCTTTGGGAAGAAGTCGCAAGGCAATTCTTTAATGAGAATGGACCACTCGTTGGCACGGGTTGCTACAAACCACCAGATGGTTTAGGTGGTGATTACAAGGGAGCAACCGTTGGAACAAGCCCTGCGTATTCGTTCGGTACTTCAGTGTGCGAACTCGATGTTGATATGGAAACGGGCAAGGTCTCTGTCAACAAATTTACCGATTACCACGACTGTGGGCGAGCAATTAATCCACAAGCCGTGCATGGTCAAGTCGAGGGTGCGATCGTTATGACGACCGGCGAAACCCTAATGGAAGATGTTTGCTTTGATGACAAAGGGCAACTCCTCAATGGTGATTTGCATGGGTATTTGCTGATGACGATTAAAGATGCCCCTGATATATTTAGTGGGATCGTCGACTCATACGAACATCGCGGACCATACGGAGCAAAAGAAATTGGCGAGGGTTCAACTCTTCCAGTTCTTGGCGCGGTTGCTCACGCAATTGCAAACGCAACCGGCGTTTGGATTACTGACCTTCCAATCACCCCCGAAAAGATTTGTAACGCTATGAAAAAGAAAATTGCCAAGGAACAAGTCGCAGCGGCTACTAGTTAATACATGTACTCCTCTGCAATCGCAATGACGGTCATTCTTGTTGTCGCACTTGGCATCTTTACTTGGTCGGCATGGAAACGATTGCGATTGTTACTTTCTGCCCCCGTAATTTCACTGGGTAACATCGGCGAACGGTTCCGTGGGACGCTGCAACTTGCCTTTGGGCAAAAGAAATTGACTCGTTTTACTGTTGCAGGTCTCGCCCACAAAGCTATTTTCTTTGGGTTCATTGTTCTAATGCTTCGTACGCTTATTTTGATAAGCCGCGCGTACACAAATCAAGATGGTTTTGGCTTGTGGATTTTTAACGACGATACAACTCTTGGTTTTGTGTACAACATTATCAAGGACGTGTATGTTGTATTAGTCATGCTTGGAGTGAGTGTCTTTTTATGGATGCGACTCGTGAGCAAACCAAAACGATTAAAACCAAGCGGCGAAGCGTTGTTTATTTTGTGGGCAATTTTTGCGATGATGGTTGCGGATTTGCTCATTGATTTGCCAGTACCACCAGTTATTAGCCAGCTTGGTTTTTGGGTGCATGTCATTTTAATTTTTGTATTGTTAAACATCCTTCCTTACTCAAAACACTTCCACATCATTACTGCAATACCAAATGTATTCGTACGTAAACTTGAACCAAGCGGTTATCTCAAACCAATTGACGACATTGAAGGACGACTTGAACGTGAAGAGCCACTTGGCGTGCAATTCGTTTCACAGTTTGACAGAAGCGTCGTGCTCGATTTGTATTCATGCACTGAGTGCGGTCGTTGTACAAGTAGATGTCCTGCAAACAACACTGGCAAGGAACTTTCTCCAAGAGATATGCTTTGCGACATTCGCGACCATTTGTATGAACGCGCCGATGGTGTTGTTGCCGGTAACGATTTAGATGACTTAATCCCAAATGTTGTTTCAGAAGCCTCACTTTGGGCATGTACCACTTGCGGCGCTTGCGAAGAAGAATGTCCAGTGATGATTGGGCACTTGCAGCGCATTGTTGATATGCGCCGCCACCTTGTGCAAGAAAAAGGTGAGTTCCCTGAGCCGTTGATGGCAACTTTCCAAAACTTAGAAATGACAGGAAATCCTTGGGGTTTGCCACCTGAAGAACGTTTAAGTTGGACCGATGGTTTGAATGTTCCAACTGTCAACGAAGTTCCCGATCCAGATGTGTTGATGTGGGTGGGCTGCGCTCCGGCGATGGATGCGAAATCCAAAGTTATTGCACAATCCATGGCAAAACTATTAAACCTTTCGGGGGTCAAGTGGGCGATTCTTGGTGAACTTGAATCGTGTACTGGCGATGTTGCAAGGCGTGGTGGCAATGAATATCTCTTTGAAATAATGGCAAAGGGAAATATCGAAACGCTCAACGGTGTTGGAGCAAAAACAATTGTTACAGCATGTCCACATTGTTTTAACACACTTAAAAACGAGTATCCCGATTTTGGCGGTTGCTTTAATGTCGTGCACCATAGTGTGTATTTAGAACAACTCATTGCACAGGGAAAACTAAATCCAACGAGGCAACAGAACAAATCAGTTACTTTCCAAGACCCTTGCTATCTCGGACGGCACAATGGTGAGTACGAAGCACCCCGAAAGGTAATGCAATCTATCGGGCTCGATATTATCGAAGCACCTGCTTGCAAAGATCGCGGCGTTTGTTGCGGAGCTGGTGGCGCGCAGTTTTTCAAGGAACCCGAAGAAGGCAACGAGCAAATTAACGACAAACGAACGAAACAACTCGTCGCGACTGGAGCGGACACCCTTGCAACCGCTTGCCCATTCTGTTTGCGAATGGTGGCTGACTCTCTTGCAACCGAAGAACACAAATCAAGCACCATCGACCAGCACGACATCGCCGAACTACTCCTCAACGCTCTAAGTGACAGTCAATAAACGACCCGCGGGATAGTTTTTCTGAGTTAATCTGATTTTCTATGAGACAGTAACCAATCAACAATTCTTGGGCTGTAGGTTTGGTTGAAGCGTGGGCCATGCGATGCTCCATGAATGGTCCAGAGTTCAGAAACTTTTTTCGTTTCATCGTTTTTGTAACGCAGCACAGTCGTGTCCTCCCCCTCAACATTCCTTACTAAGTCAATTGTTCCACCTTGCTTTGGCACCATCTTGCATTGATTAAATCCCGCCCACATTTCAACAGTTTCTCGTGCACTTGGATAACACCGCCCATCCCAACAGCCGCCATCATATTTAATCGACTTGTCCTCTGTGCCATGCACTTGCAATACATGCACTGGTTCTGCTGGTACATGCTCGGTAGGATCAAGAAACATCGCACCGGCCAAACTTTGCACCGATGCAATTTTGTCAGCATGGTCACACGCCATTCGCAAAGACATAAACCCTCCATTGGAATGACCCATAAAGTGAATGCTCTTTGGATCTACAGCATATTGTGTTTCAATTAGTTCAACGAGTGAACGTAAATATCCCGAATCATCTACACCATCGTTTTCTAAATCGCAACACGCTTTCGTTGCGTTCCAGAACCGTTTACCTTCTGAGTTTTTTGTGCCATCTGGAACACACAAAATAAATTGTTTGTCATCCACAAGCCGAATCATGCGCCAATGTTTTTTAACGATTTCACTGCTTCCAGTGAAACCATGCAAAGCAACTATTAGTGGTATAGGTTTTTCCTTGTTGTACTCTTCTGGAATATAAACTGAGACTTCTCCACGCCCAGCATCAACTGTTACTTTTGTTTCGCCCCACGATGTAGACGCAAAAACAAGAAAAACTAGTGTGCAGTACAAATATCTCATGCGGGCTGTGGTGATTGTTGAAGTTGTTTGGTAAGTGCTGGAACGAGTTCAAACAAATCAATTACGCAACCGTAAGTAGCAACTTTAAAAATCGGTGCGTCAGGATTTGTGTTTATTGCAACGATTACTTGGCTGCCACGCATTCCTGCTAAATGTTGAATCGCGCCGTCAATTCCGCAAGCAATGTATAAACGCGGCGCAACAACAGTTCCAGTCAAACCAACTTGGCGTGCAACTGGTTGATAGCCCTCGTCCACTGCAGCTCGGCTTGCACCAACAGTTCCACCGAGTAAATGTGCAAGTTCATAAAGAGAAGCAAAGTTTTCTTCACTGCCCATTGGTCTCCCACCCGAGACAATCACATCCGCATCCGCCACGCCCATTTCATTGGTGCCTGATTCTTCAACGGCAGAAATTGTTTCGCGGTCATCGTGGTTTGTTTCAATCGTTTGAACTGTGGGTGAACCCGTCTCGTCAGTCGAAGCAAATGCGTTTGGGCGAACCGTAATAATATTCAAACCATCGCCTGCTTGAATAGTTGCGACAAACTTGCCGCCATACACTGGGCGAGTGCATTGAATCGAACCACTCTCATTTGAGACTGTTGTGCAATCGCCAATGAGTGATCCACCGCATCTAGCTGCAACCCTTGGGGCTAGGTCACGCCCAACTTGGGTTGCTGCGATGAGTACAGTAGTTGCTCCACTTATTTCAATTGCTTTCGCAACTGCGTCCGTTGCTTGAAGTGGCAAATACATATCCATCGAAAAGTTATACGCAGTACTGCACGGCAAGATAGAAACACATTCGCAATCGTTCATAACAATAGCATCTGTTTCACCGCCTAGTTCTTTTGCAACGGTAAACATCTGCATTGATGCATCTTGGTTTGGTTCAATTACTACAAGAATTTTTCCCATCAGAGAACCTTCGCTTCCTCGCGAAGAACGCGAAGTAATTCGGAAGCCATTTCCTCTGGAGAACCTTCTATCACTGTGCATGCTCCCTTTTCGGGTGGCGAGTTAAACTCAATCACAGCAGTCTTCGAAGTAATCGTCGTTGGTTCGATCGTTTCAAGCGGTTTTTTTCTCGCTTGCATTACTTTTGGCAGTGGTGGGTACCGCGGATCAACGAGAGTTTTATCGCACATGACAAGTGCTGGAAGTTTTACTTCAACCGTTTCGTTTGCTCCTGCAACTCGATGTGTCGCCGTTGCACTCTCATCACCAACTACAAGAGTAATCACGCTTCCAACATGTGGAATGTCAAGAAACTCGGCAAGTGCAGGTCCCATGGATTCAGAATCGCGAGATAGATTTGTTTTGCCGCAAAGAAGTAAGTCAAAGGTGTCGCCGCTTGTTTCAATCGCATCAGCAATACACTTTGCAACGTACAGATCATCGTGCCAAACATCGTTGCACACAATGTGAATACCACGATCTGCGCCCATTGCCATAGCGTGGCGAAGTGCGGTTACGGCTTCATCTCCTCCGACTGCGATGACAATAACTTCGTCAACGTCGTCTCGTTGTTCCTTGAGTTGTACAGCTTGTTCAACAGCATATTCATCATACGGATTAATCGCCCATTTGACCCCGCCGGAATTGATGTTCAAATCACCTGTAGTTAGTGTGCCACGGGGATCTGGAACTGCATTTGTAATCGCTAAAATCTTCATAATAGTCCACTAATTTTATCAGTTTTTATGTTTGGCGTAGTCCTCTGGCGTATCAAGGTCGATGAGCATTTCCTTGGCATTTTCAATTGGTAGTCGTGTGGCAAGTTCTGGGCGTTCTTCCCAAAATTGCCGCAAACCACCATCTCCATCCCACCTTTGAATATGGTCTACGATTTTCTGCGGAATAAACACTGGGTGCCCGCCCTTGCCACCACTTGTAGGGATAATTGCTCTATCACAATCTGTTGAAATGATTGATTTAACAACTATTTCGGGGACAACTGGATGGTCTGCAGCGTGCAATAAAACATCTCCAATTGATTCTTCCAATCCAAGTTTTATTGACTCAAGTTGCTGAGCATCTGGGTCACTTTCTACGACGGAAAATCTTCGTGCCCCCAACGTTTCAATAATTTTTTCTTTATCTGCGCCAAGAACCACAACCATCGAATCACAAAAAGGTGCAATTGCATCAAAACTTGCTTCAATAACTGTTCCATCGCCCCAAGGCAATAACTGTTTGGTTTGCCCCATGCGAGAGCCGCGACCTGCTGCAAGTAAAACGCCAGTAATTGTCATGGTGAACTACCGGGGCACAAGACCGTTGGTTCAATGGGTTTGTTTCTGCGTACTTCAACAAGTTGTGCGGCAATTGACAGTGCAATTTCACTTACGGTTTGCGCGCCAATATCCATGCCTATTGGTGCATGCACTGTTTTTAGAAACTCTTGTGAAACCCCTTTGTCTTTGAGTTCGTTAAATGTAAGACCAATCTTACGTTTTGAACCAACCATACCGACATACCCAGCACCCTTGCCTGCAACTGCGTGCAATGCAACCGCGTCGTCTCGGTGGCCACGCGTAACAATTACAGTGTATGTTTCGTCGTCATAGGGAACGCTTGCGAGTGTTTCGGCGATGTTTCCGTGAATATGTGTCGCTTCTTCTGGAATGAAACGCTTGAGCATATCGTCTCGATCATCAAAAACTGAAACCGAGAAATCAAGGGAGAGTGCATGCCGGCAAACGTCTTGCCCAAGGTGCCCCGCCCCAACTATATATACATGCGGTCTAGGAGGAAGATTTAGTGTCCAAGTTCTATCCTCTATTGCGAGTTCAAGTTTGGTTGGAACTCGATTTTGATACTCTTTAGCAACCGCAGCTAGTTTTTCCGCATCGGTTGCCAATGCAATCACAACTTCTATTGTTCCTCCGCAAATTAGCCCCTCTTTCCATGCAAAATTATGGTCAAGAGGAATGGTCTGTACAATCCCTTTGCCAAAAATCAGCGCATCTTTCGCAGACTCAACCACACTTGCCTCAACGCACCCGCCACCAATGGTTCCATGGGTTTCCCCGTCCCCAGAAACAAGCATAATCGCTCCTGCTGAAGCGGGCGATGAACCAGTCGTTTTTGCCAGCAAGCAAAAAGCCGCTTTTCCTCCAGAAGCAACTGCCTCTGCTGCTTTCTCTAATAATTGACCAATCGTAGCACTCATCTCACCCATCCTACATTGGGGACAACATTGGGGACAGTCCCCTGG
>JACKQG010003361.1_pt1 | contig 19747 bp, 15 predicted proteins | sample 8237621 | NCBI WGS metagenome assembly JACKQG01 (sample SAMN15677084, study PRJNA649215) | marine metagenome | biome: marine; feature: Black Sea; material: saline water; isolation source: suspended particulate matter (SPM) from the Black Sea western gyre | collected 2013-06-09/2013-06-10 | depth... | reverse complement strand
ACAAACCCAATTCAAAGCCAATTCAAACCCAATTTAACCCAAAACAAAGCCAATTTAAGCCAAAACAAACCCAATTCAAAGCCAATTTTAAGACAGTCGCTGAGCAATACGTTTTTTATTGGGTTCACCCGGAAATCAGGGTGTTTTTCAGCTTCCGAAAGAGGTGATACTCGTTGTAGATAACGACTCAAAAATAGCCGTTTATGTTCTAAGTACTTCTCGAACCTTTTTTAACTGAACGATTTGCGCTGAATATGCTTATTACTATCAATGAAGATACACTTTAACATCTGATTAGCCTTTATGTAACTTGACGAATCTTTGTAAATACAAATATAATGGTCGAATATTCAGTAAACTGAGAAATATTTTTGCTGTATAATTCTACTCGACATATGAGGATACTGATGATGGATAAGCGGTTGTCATTTTCCGCAAAGGCAGCCTTGATTGAGCGAGTCAAGGAGCTAACTTGTCTTTACGGGATGGCTCAGATATCCAGCCAGCCAGATATGGCTTTGGAAGAAATCATCCAAGGTATAGTTGAACTTCTTCCTCCTGCCTGGCAATACCCCGAAATCGCATTTGCGAGAATAATTTTAGATGGAGTATCCTACACGACACAAGGCTTTCGTGATTGTAGTCAGAAACAGACGGTTGAGATTGTTGTGGGGAGTATATCAAGAGGCGTTGTTGAACTGGTTTATGTAGAGGATAAGCCTGATCTTGATGAGGGTCCATTTCTCAAAGAAGAACGCAATCTAATTAACGCTGTAGCCAAACAGGTTGCATTAGTTATTGAACGGAAACAGGCAGAGAAAGAACAACTAAAACTTCACAATCAGCTTCTTCATGCCGATCGGCTCGCTACAATCGGGATGCTTGCCGCTGGTGTAGCTCATGAACTAAATGAACCGCTGGGAAATATTCTTGGTTTTGCCCAGTTGGCAAAGAAATGTCCTGGGATTCCGGATTCGGTTGAGCATGACATTGGAAAAATCGAAACAGCTTCTTTGCATGCACGAGAGATTATCCAGAAGCTTCTGGTTTTTGCACGACAAGCTCCGCCTCACAAAACGTTCGTCAATCTCAACCAGATAGTGCAGGATGGGCTTTATTTTTTCGAAGCCCGATGTGCCAAGGAAGGCATAGAACTTATTCGTCTGCTTTCACCGGATATGCCTGAAATTACAGCTGATCCGGGTCAATTGAACCAGCTTCTGGTTAATTTGGTTGTAAATTCCTTGCAGTCAATGCCGGGAACAGGCAAAATCACAGTTCAGACGCGATTTTCCGAGCATAATGTTTATCTTATTGTGGAAGATACTGGCACAGGTATGAGTAAAGAGGTTCTTGATAAAATATTTGTCCCATTCTTTACGACAAAGGATGTTGGTCATGGAACAGGTTTGGGTTTGCCTGTTGTATATGGAATCGTTACCGCCCACGGTGGTACAATTGATGTTAAGAGCGAACCCGGTTGTGGTACTCGGTTCGAAATTCAATTACCGGCGATAGAGTCGGAAGATATGGAGAAAAATATTTAATATGTCTGCCGGAAAAGAACGTATTTTGATAGTTGATGATTCTGCAAATACACTGGAAGTTCTAAAGCGAAATCTGACTGCGGCAGATTATCAGGTTTTCACGGCTCCCGGGGTATCCGAGGCGATTGAAATTCTTGAGCAGACACCATTGGAGCTGGTTATTACCGACCTTAAGATGCCTAACATCAGTGGTATGGACCTGGTTCGGCATATTAGCGAAAATTTTAGAGATACCGAGGTTATGATGATTACAGGCTATCCATCGATTGAGGGAGCGGTTGAGGCCGTCAAAACCGGGGCCGAGGAGTTTTTAGCCAAACCTTTCACTGACGCGGAGCTATTTTCTGCAGTTAAGCGTGTTTTGGACAAGGCGAGGGTACACAGATCTGGACGTGTTAAACCAGACCAGGCAGTTCCTGCCCATAAAGGGCTTATAGGAAGTTCCGAGGGGATGAGCGAGGTTTTCATTGCCATAGGTAAATCTTCGTCTGCCTCAGCCACTGTGCTCATTACCGGGGAAAGCGGTACAGGCAAGGAGCTTGCGGCAAGAGCTATTCACTACAGCAGCGTCCGGTCCTCGGCACCGTTTGTACCAGTAAATTGCGGGGGCATTCCCGAGGGATTGCTTGAAAGCGAATTGTTTGGGCATGTAAAGGGGGCTTTTACAGGAGCAACCGAATCGCGGGCAGGTTTTTTTCATGCTGCTGATGGCGGTACAATTTTTCTTGATGAAATCAGCGATATGAGTCTGGCGATGCAGGTCAAACTTCTCCGTGTGCTCCAGGATAAAGAAGTTTGTATGGTCGGCTCAAACCGAACGCGGAAAGTTGACGTAAGGATTTTGGCTGCAACTAACAAGGATTTGCAGGGCTTGGTAAAGAAGGGGATTTTCCGAGAAGATTTATTTTATCGCCTTCACGTCATTACGATTATTATTCCGCCTCTGAGAGAAAGGGGAGACGATATTTTATTACTGGCTCATCATTTTCTAACACAGTTTGCAGCCGAATCAGGTAAGGCAACGCCCAGGTTTTCCGATAAAGCCCTGCAAAGTCTCCGGAGTTATAATTGGCCGGGAAATGTAAGAGAATTAGAGAATGTAATCCAGCGTCTTGTGGTAATGACCGATGAGGACCTCATAGAGGTTTCGGACTTACCTTCTCTTATGCGTTTTTCAGCTCTTCGGAACACGGGATTCACCCGAACTCTCGCCGAAGTGGAAAACGAATACATCAGCAATGTTCTGGCAAGCGTTGACGGCAATAAAACCAGGGCTGCAGAAATACTCGGCATCGACCGCAAGACCCTTCGTGAAAAGATCAAAAGGGCCGAGCAGTCTCCATCCTGAATTCTCGCTACCGGGTAATTTCTCCTCGGTGGCTCAAATCTCCCCGCCTGAATACTGCTTATCAACAGTTATGTTGGGATCATAAACACGCCCGCATCAAAAGAATTATTTCGTTAAATACCTTTATTCCACTCAATTATCTGCGAAATTCTTTCATTGCTTCGGTTTCAAGCCGGACCGTAATGTCATTATGTCTACAATATTCTATATGTGGTATAGATTTTGCTTCATTTGAAGGCATCACAAAAATGCAGAGTAACGCAGATTAAGGAATCAAATATGCCGGAAAATATGAGATACTTTGGACTATGTATGAGTTGCAGGAATGCTTCGTCCTGTACATTTCCTCGAGACCCTGCAAAACCAGCTTTTTATTGCGAAGAGTTCGAGGTTGAGCCGGCAGTTTCTATCGTGAAACCCCCAAAAGCGCAGTCATCTGTGACAGGCCTTTTTGCCGACAAAGATTCAACTAAATTCATTGGATTGTGCAGTGATTGTGAGGGCCGCAAGAACTGCACCTTTCCTAAACCAGAAGGTGGTATCTGGCGTTGTGAGGAGTATCAATAGAATAAATGCAAGACCTCTGCACTTTCTCAAACTAATCCAATATTTGCGCAGATGAAGGGAAACTCAATAAGTGAATTCGACAGATATCTCAAGAATCCTGGAAAAGCATACCGAGAAGAGAGGCAGGCTTATCGCCATTCTCGAAGAAATTCAGGACGAATACGGTTATCTTCCCGAGACATTACTTAAAAAAGTGAGCGAACAGACAGGCTGCTCCATAGTTGATGTATATGGTGTTGCAACATTCTATCGTTCGTTCAGCTTGAAACCTCGAGGTAAGCATCTTATATTTGCGTGTCTTGGAACGGCCTGTCATGTTCGAGGTGCACCCCGGATTGTCGAAGAGTTAGAGCGTCAATTGGGAATCAAGTCCGGCCAGACGACTGAGGATAAGGAATTTACACTGGAAACAGTGAACTGCCTGGGGGCATGTGCTCTTGGGCCGGTTGTTGTTATCGACGGCCGTTACTTCTCGCAAGTCAGAAAATCGAGAATTAATCAATTATTAAATGATGCTCGGAATGGATTCGGCACACTACATATAGAAAAGGATGAACGAATTTTCCCTGTTAATGTGAGTTGTCCCCATTGTAATCATAGCCTGAAAGACGAGACCTTTTCTGTTGACGGTCAACCATCAATATGTGTAACCATATCCTCCGACGGCCAGCAGGATTGGCTAAGACTTTCCTGCCTTTACGGTAGTTACAATTTTGCCTGCGATTTAGACGTTCGGCCAGACTCAGTAGTAAGTTTTATTTGCCCGCATTGTAATGTGGAATTTCCCAGCACCTTGGATTGCTCTGTGTGCGCTGCGCCAATGGTGCCAATGCTCATAGATGGCGGTGGTATAGTGCAGATATGTTCCCGCCGCGGTTGTAAGAACCATATGTTGGATTTGATTTAACTAAAATAGTGCCATATAAAGCCAGTTGTTTAATACCTGCCGACGCGGGTAAAAAGTGCATTATTGCTTTTGGAGCGATGCTTCCAAGGGGCGACAAAGTGTTAAGATTATCTTCTATAAATGAGCTAAAAGAGTTACGAAGAGTGCTTATCGATGCCAGTGATAAAAGCATTCCCTGCATAGTTATTCCCACAGGGACATGCGGCCAGGCCAGTGGGGCCGGGGATCTTGTCCGTGTGGCCAAGCGCGAGATTCTGAAAAAAGGCCTGACCAAAAAGGTCCATCTCCGTATCACCGGATGCCACGGTTTCTGCCAAATGGAGCCTTCTGTGCTTGTGGAACCCCGCCGGGTTTTTTACCCGAGGGTCGGCCTCAAGGCGATGGAACGTATTGTCGAGGCCGCAGCAAGAGACGAAGTACTTACAGATATTCTTTTTGTGGACCCGGAAACCGGCAAGCCGGTGGAGAAGCAGGATGATATACCTTTTTTCAATAAACAGGTTCGTAGGCTTCTTGCCTGTAGCGAGCAGGTAGATCCTATCCGGATTTATGATTATCTTAAAATCAGTGGATATTCGCTGTTAGCAAAAGTGCTTACCAAAGGCAGTCCCGGCTGGGTGGTGGAAGAGGTCCAGCGTTCCGGATTACGCGGCCGCGGCGGGGGCGGCTTTCCCACAGGATTGAAATGGGATCTGCTGGCAAAACAGCCAACCAGCCGCGGCAAGTTCCTTGTATGTAATGCCGACGAGGGCGACCCCGGCGCTTATATGGACCGCAGTGTGCTCGAAGGAAATCCTCACAGCATTATCGAAGGGATGGTAATCGGTGCCTATGGGACCGGGGCAACAGAAGGTATAGCCTATGTTCGCAATGAATATCCAATCGCTATTAAGCATTTGAATATCGCTCTAAAACAAGCAAGACAGCTCGGCCTTTTGGGTGAGAATATTCTCGGGACCGGTTTTTCATTTGATATCAAGCTGGTCAAGGGTGCCGGAGCGTTTGTGTGCGGCGAGGAGACGGCGCTGATACGCTCTATCGAAGGGAAGATGGGTGAGCCTCGCCAGCGGCCGCCGTTCCCAATACAGAAAGGTATTGACGGCAGACCTACGGCAATTAACAACGTTGAGACATGGGCGAACGTCCCGCTTATCTTCAAACTCGGAGCAAAAAAGTTTGCGAATATAGGTACTGAGGGTAATAGCGGTACGAAGATATTCAGTCTGGTTGGCAAAATCAAGAATACAGGCCTTGTCGAAGTGCCGATGGGAATTACTATTAAGGAAATTGTCTATGATATAGGCGGCGGCTCGCCGGGCAAATCTAAGATAAAAGCGGTCCAGACGGGTGGACCCTCTGGAGGTTGTATTCCCGCCGACAAGTTCGATTTGTCCGTTGATTACGAAACCTTGGCCAATGCCGGCTCGATTATGGGTTCGGGCGGCATGATTGTTATGGATGAAAATACGTGCATAGTAGATGTCGCCAAGTATTTTATGAATTTTCTGAAGGACGAATCATGCGGCAAGTGTTTCACCTGCCGAAAAGGCACTCAGCGAATGTATGAGATTCTCGATGATATCTCAAAAGGCAAGGGGACAGTTGAACACTTAGGCCTTCTAAAAGAATTAGCGGGCACCGTGAAGGATACGACGATGTGCGGCCTGGGGCAGACGGCCTCGAATCCTGTTCTGAGCACCCTGCGCTACTTCCGCGATGAATATCTTCGACACGTGATTGATAAAAAGTGCAATGCTTTCGTATGCAGAGATATAGTGGGTGCGCCCTGCCAGGCTGCCTGCCCTCTGGATACCGAGGTTTGGCGTTATGTTGCTCTAATTGAAAAGGGTAAATACGAAGAAGCCTACAAAATAATTCGGGATTCCAATCCCTTCCCATCGGTTTGCGCTCGGGTTTGCGGTCGAAAGTGCGAAAACAGGTGTAATATTGCAACGAGCGGTGGGCAGGCCATAGCTATCCGGTCAATGAAGAGATTTATTACAGACCGTATTGATCCATCGGTTTATAAACCTGTAAGAATCGCCCGACGGGACAAGAAGATTCACAGAATAGCAGTCATTGGTGCGGGTCCTGCGGGCCTTTCGGCCGCCCATTATCTGTCTCTTCTTGGTTACAAAGTGACGGTCGTCGATGCAGGGGAAGAGCCGGGTGGAATGCTCATTAGTTGTATACCGGCTTATCGCCTGCCTCTGGATGTGACACGTAAGGAAATAAAAACTCTGATTGATGAAAATATCACCCTAAGGTGCGGGACCGCCCTCGGCCGGGACATAACCATCGACGAGTTATTCAGGGACGGCTTCGAGGCTGTTTTCCTGGCAATAGGGGCGGACAAAAGCTGGAGATTGGGGCTTGAAGCTGAAGATACCATCGGGATTTACCCCTCGATGCAGTTTCTCAAGGCCTTTAATCTGAAGGGTGAGGAAATGGCAAAAGGGCACGTGGGTATCGTTGGCGGTGGTAATTCCGCCGTGGACGCTGCAAGAGTGGCTATTCGTCAGAAAAAAGTCAAAAGTGTAACATTGCTTTATCGGCGCACCGCCCAGGAGATGCCCGCTTATGCCGAAGAGGTCGAAGCAGCACTGGAGGAAGGAATAAGGCTTGAAACGCTGGTCTCGCCGACAAGCATACGTTATATAAGGGCTGCTGAAGCAGAGGGAGTGAGAGTAGAAACATATGTCGAGCCGATAAAAATAGATGCGAGAAATGGACGTCTGGCCGATATCCAGTGTATAAAAAACAAACTCGGTGATATCGATTCGAGCGGCCGACGCAAACCTGTCCCCATACCCCGTACGGAGTTTACTATTGCCCTGGACACATTGATAGTAGCTATCGGCGAACGTCCGGACAGTGATTGCCTTGCTTCTATGGGCCTGGAGCTTGATAAAGGCGGCAGATTGGGGGTTGATGCGAAAACTCTTCAAACTAATCGTAAAGGGGTGTTTGCCGGGGGTGACCTGGTGACGGGACCGAATACTGTTGTTAATGCTATTGCCGCGGGAAGAAAGGCGGCGGGAGTTATAGACCGCTATATTCATGGCGAAGAGCTTGCTGAGCCGCCCAGGGTAAAACTGCCTTCGGTCTTCATAGAGCCCGCTGTGGTCAGTGACGAAGAGCTTGAAGATGCCCAAAGAGCAGAACCCGCTACGCTCAACGCCGGATCGAGAAAAAAGAGCTTTGCAGAGGTGGAGATGGTGTTGTCGGTTGAACAAGCGGTATGCGAAGCCCACAGGTGTCTGAGGTGCGATTTGGAATTTACACAGCGAAAGGAAAATGAAGAGGCCGAATGCGTAGCAGTGGAGGAAAAGTCGGCATGATTACATTGAAAATAAACGGTTTGAATGTATCGGTCGAGAAAGGCAGCACCCTGCTGGAGGCCGCAAGATTCCTGGGCTTCCCTGTCCCGACTTTGTGTCATATGGACGGTTTGTCACCCTATGGTGCCTGCCGTCTGTGCGTAGTGGAGATCGGAGAAGGACCGAAGGCAAAATTGGTGTCATCGTGTACCTATCCGGCCGAAGAAGGTCTCACCGTACGTACAGCATCGGAACGGGTGCTAAGGGCGCGTAAAATGATACTGGAGCTGCTGCTCGCTTCCTGTCCCCAGTCCAAAATAATCCAGGACCTTGCTTCTGCGCACGGTATACGCCGGCAGCGTTTTAAGCAGGAGCACGAGGATTGTATACTGTGCGGCCTGTGTGTGCGAATGTGTGAGGAGCAGATGATGGCCAAGGCCATCGGTTTTAGAGGCCGGGGCGAAAAAAGAAGTATCGGCACTCCATTTGATATCAAATCGGATGTCTGCCGGCTGTGTGGAGGCTGTATGTATGTGTGCCCGGCCTGCCAGCTCCGCTGCACGTATAACGAGCCGGAAAAAGCAATCTGTGGGGGCTGTGCGAATCTAAGCCCTCCCTGTGTGGATAAAGAACAGTTTAACGATATGATGTGCTACATGAGCCCGTGCGTAGCCTGCGAGATAAAGAAAGACTAATAAAAAAAGTAAAGGAGCCAGATAAAATGTCACTTACGCTTTCAAAGATAAATGCTTCGGCGGCAACCTTAACGAAGAACCGGACCGAAGGTTCGGTTGTACCAGCCTCGGGTATGTGTGTTACGTGTGTGGATGGCTGTATCGGTATGTGTGAGATAGGCAAGAGTGCTTACCGCGGCCACGAAGTTATTTATCCCCAGCCTTTCGGTGTAGTAACTACCGCCGCTGAAAAAAGCTATCCGGTAGATTATTCACACTTCAATATAATGGGAACCGCAGTTGGGGCTCATGGAATAGAAGCCGACAGCGACAAAGCTATTTTCCCTGCAGTCAATCTTGAAGTTTCTTTTGGTCATGATAAGGGGATAAAGTTCCGCTATCCATGGAACATTCCAGGAATCGGTTCAACAAATGTCGCAAAGAACAACTGGGAAGGTCTGGCTATTGGGTCTGCTCTTGCAGGAACCGGTCTAACCATTGGTGAGAATGTTGTTGGAATGGATCCGGAATCCGTTATCAAGAACGGCCGGGTGGTCGATACAGCCGACCTTAAACGCCGTGTTAAGCTCTATCAAGATCATCAGAGAGACGGTTACGGAGCTATTATTGTGCAGGCAAATGTTGAGGATACACGACTGGGAACACAGGAATATGCTATCGAAAAGCTCGGAGTTGAATGCGTGGAGCTAAAGTGGGGCCAGGGTGCCAAGGATATCGGCGGGGAAGTGAAAATCACGGACCTCAAAAAGGCCCAGCTTTTATATGAGCGAGGTTATGTGGTTCTGCCGAATCCTACCGATCCGGTTGTTATCAAGGCTTTTGAACAAGGCGCGTTCAAAGAATTTGAGAGACACTCGAGGGTGGGAATGGTAACCGAGGAATCATTTGCCAAACGGGTGGAGGAGTTGCGAAACGCCGGTGCCAAATACGTCTTTCTCAAGACGGGAGCTTATCGTCCGGCTGACCTGGCGCGGGCTGTCTTGTTTGCTTCGCGGTACAAAATCGACCTTCTAACTGTCGATGGTGCAGGCGGCGGCACAGGTATGAGCCCCTGGCGGATGATGAACGAGTGGGGCATTCCTCCCGTGCACCTGCACTCACTATTATATCAATATGCAAAACACCTTACCGACAAGGGCGAGTATCTACCTGCGCTGGTTTTGGCCGGCGGCTTTGTTTTTGAAGACCAAATCTTCAAAGGGCTTGCCCTTGGTGCACCGTTTGTGAAGCTGATTGGTATGGCTCGTGCCCCAATAGCTGCGGCAATGGTAGGCAAAACAATTGGACGCACGATTAATGAACTCCAGATACCGGTGTATATCGAACGATTCGGCAACTCGAAAGACGAAATATTTGTAACCGCAAGTATGCTCCGAAAGGAGCTTGGTGATAAAGAATTCGAAGAGCTCCCGACGGGTGCCCTGGGGCTTTACACCTACTACGAACGCCTTGCCCAGGGCTTGCGCCAACTTATGGCTGGTAGTCGCAAATTTGCTCTGGAATATATGGCCAGGGACGATATAGCAGCCTTGACGCGTGAGGCAAAAGAAGTCAGTGGAATTCAGTATGTGATGGATGTGGATCGAGGAAAGGTTGAAAGAATACTTGACAGTTAAAGTTGTGTAAACTTATATACCTTTTGACAAGAAAGATCAGGAGATTTCTGTACTGGAAAATGTTTTGTCGGTTTCGATTGTTTCTGGCTTATATGATTTCTTAATGGCATAATTAAAACTGGCATAGATTATGATTCATTGCTTTTTCTGTTTTTCCATGAACGAATGAAAACAGTTTTTCCCTTAATAAAATTTCTGCTGTTGTTCTAAGTCTGTCAAATCATAGGTAATATGATTAGGCACCGAAACCGTACATAGAATCAGTTGGATTCAAACGTCAAAATTCCACAATGATCCGACGCGCCAAACGAACAACCTGGGGCAATACGGATGCCACCTCATTCGACAATTGCAGCGTGAATTCTGTCCAACGCGGCTGAATGCCAAGTATATGCAATTCAGGGCGGTGCTTTACATCAAGGAATTCCAGAATTCCAGCAAGTCCCAAACTATGCAGAGAATGCATATGGCCAGTCTGCACAAGATCCTCGCCAGGGCAGTAGTAAAGGCTTCCTGGCGGCTGGCCGGCGTCCATCGCGTCAATCACGAGCACCTTGGCGCATCGCTCAAGAAATGAGATTGCACAGAGAAAATCGGTCCCAAGGTCCAGGACTGCTGTTTCAGGAGGGGGATCAGCCTGAAGGATGCGGGCAGCATGAATCCCTGCTCCATCGTCGGACATCAGACAATTACCGATGCCAAGGATCAAATATGGTTTCCAAGAATCCATAATAAACAAAGCTCAGAATTTAACAATCCTTGCAGAAGTGGATGGCTGGCAAACATGTACCGCACAAGCCAGACATGGATCAAACGAGTGAATAATGCGTAAGACCTCGATAGGTTGCTTGGAGTCCTCTACCGGTGTACCGACGAGGGCCTTCTCGATGGGGCCTGGCTTCTGCTGATCATCCCTTGGCGAACCATTCCAGCAGGTCGGCGTGACCACTTGGTAGTGAGCTATCCTACTATTGCGAATCTTCATCCAGTGTCCCAAAGCCCCGCGAGGTGCTTCAGTCAGTCCTATTGCATCAGCCTCTGCTGGAATCGCACAGTTTGTGTAGACTGGTTCACCTAATTTAATTGCATTAAGCCAGCCCGGCAAAGCTTCCGCAATAGTCAATGCTTCAACGGCCCTTGCTTTATGTCGGTCATTGACGGAAATCCCCTTCTGGTAGAGACCACCGATCGTCATTCGAGCCAGAGGACCAGTCTCATAGGGCTCACCTTCATATCGTGGCGCCTTGATCCACGAATATGCTCCGTTCTTGGGATGCACGGCTTGAGTAACACCATTGGAGGGGTGGCGGTTGGTTGAGCCGTTGTCATACCACGAATACGTGACTTGTTCCGTGATAACCTCTGGATTCACCGATTTTATTTCCTTTGCTCCATTGGTCACTCGTCCCCGGGTGAAAAACTGCTTCTCGCCAGCCGCATCTAAAGCGAATCCTCCGAAAGCCAACAAGTTCCCATATCCTCGACCAAGTTGGCTGTAATCGAGATATCGGGACGCCACAAAATCTACATCGGGTATGTACACATTCCTGATGAAATCAGTGATTAGTCTACAATATTTTCGGAACTCGGCAATTTGGGTCGTCGTTGGCACATTCGTAAATCCTCCGGAGACAAAGGCCGGCGAGTGCGGCTGGCGGCCTGCAAACAAGGCGGCCATCTCATTCGTCTGACGAACCGCAACGAGCGCAGCCTTGTAGTGGTCCACCAGTCGTGCAGAGTCATCTGGTCCTATTCGGTGGTCCACATTCCATTGTGGCTCCCACGGCGGCATACTGGGTCCACCGACATAATCCAATAGCGATAAATGATAAAAATGAAGGATATGGGACTGAATGAAATTCGCCCCCATTACGAGGTTCCGCAATAACCGAGCATTCTCAGGGATCGTGCTATGCCCTGCTTTTTCCAACGCCATCGTTGCAGCTACTCCATGAGGCACCGAACAAACTCCGCAGATCCGCTGGGTTAGGTGAGGAGCCTCGAAAGGATCTCGATCCATGAGCATCACTTCAAATCCCCGGAAAGAGGTCCCTGATATGAATGCATCAACAACCTGTTGCTTTCCATCAGCAGTTTCAATAGTCACATCAACTGCCAAATGACCTTCCAACCGTGTTACAGGATCAATCGTTACGATAGTAGGCATAATGCAAGCTCCTTAATCCTATTTTGTTTTTATAGTATCAACTTCGTCTCCGTCCACGCATTCGGTCACGCATACGTTCACGCTGCCCGCCACGACCACGCCGACGAGACAAGCTAGTACCAGGGAAAGTAGGCTCAATGCAACCCAGACATGGAGAACCCGCGGCGATACACCAGTTCACTTGGTTGTTCCACTGCGTTGTCGGACAGGGGGCCGAGATGGCCTCACCCCAACAACCGAGCGCCTCCATACACTGACCCGTCACCCCTAAAATCCTCGTCTCTTCACGGCCTTCAAATGGACACTGGTCGCACATTCTTCGGCCACCATAGATTGAAATAGGCCGGCCTTGGCTGTCCAGAGAGACGGTTTTACCCTGGAGCAGTTGAACCAGTGTCTCGACTACCCAATTCGGATGCGGCGGACAGCCGGAGACATTGATCGTATCTTTTCCGATTGCCTCCCGAACACTCTTGACGGCCATTGGGTTGGTTCCCATCGCTGAAATCCCGCCATAGGCTGCACAGGTTCCAACACACATAACCTGATGTGCTTTTTCCGAGAGAGTTTGTACTGCCTCGTTGAAAGTTACCTTCTTGCCCCCGACTGACCATGAAACGCAGGCGTGGCCTTCAAAGGCTGTCGGTACGCCACCCTCGACTAGCAGAATAAAGTTGGTCGCTTTCTTGGCATTTGTTACAGCAGATTCACCTGCCCCGGCAGACAGCGTCGGGTGATAGACAAGATTCACGCTCTTGATCAGCACTTCAGTGGCATCGACCGGCTCAGATGGTGAGATATAATTCAGGAACGAGCTCGTACAACCGCTGCACCCGCTGCCCTGAAGCCACAACACCGATGGTGAATTGGGATTAGCCAATGCGTCCTTCAATCCCACGAGTTCCTCAGGACCTAGTCCCAGTGAAGCCGATGCCATTGCACAATATTTTAGAAATGTTCGTCGAGAAATCTGCATTATCGATAACCTTTCATTGCTACTTATACTTATACATCTTAATCACCTGCAGGATTCCGAAGCTGGATTAATACAACTTCAGCAAAACCACCCTTCAATATTACTTATTCAACCATAATAAATAACGAATATCGATAGGTACTTTATTGCAGGTGGTTTTTGCAACAAAAAAACGAAAAGATCAAAATACCATCCGTAATTTATGGTAGAAGGGCGTGAGATTTATTAAAAGTAGATTGCTCGCATATATCAAAGAAAGAGCGGGCTGAGAGAAGGTTGGAAATGTGGCTGCTCAGCCCGCATAGTACTATATGCACCGCTGCAATCAACCAGCGTTTCGTTTGGCAAGCTGTCGTTCAATCTTTTCAAAAAGAACTTGGGGTTCGAAAGGTTTCTCTATGTACTCGTCAACCGGCAGGAACTTGGGGTGTATGGGTTCGCCAGGGAAATCGAATCCTGTTTGCTCCCGCATGGAAGTCACCATCAGAATCGGTATCTTGGCAAAACGATGGTCTTTCCTTATTTTCCTTGCAAAAATAAATCCCTCAGCACCTTTTCCCATCATTATGTCGAGTAAGATCACATCCGAAATACGTTCCTCTAGTTTAGTAAATCCTTCGTGCGCATCGTAAGCGCAGCTAACATCGTATTGTTGTGTCTCGAGAATGGCTTTTGTGAGCTCAACGAATTCCGGATCATCATCTATAATAAGTATGCTTGTAGCAGCCATATCTTCTCCTTTGATAAATAAAATGTTAAAATATTGAAGGCGTAGAAAATCATAATAGTTCCAAGTAACGATATCGGAATTCTTGTTCCGGTCTTCCAAGCTCTGATCTACCTTGCCCTTAGAATTTGTTATGGCATGGAGTGCCCCTGGGCAGTAAACCAGTATCTCTTTTTGGCATGAAGTCGATTTTTTCCAGTTGTAACTTCTATTCGCTTTAAATTAGGCGCTCATATCCAAGTATTGCTTCTCTTCGTGCCAAGAAGGAAACAGCAAAGATATTTCTTCAAGCACAAACCTCGTTACTTCTGCAATGCTTTCACTGACTTCTTTTGACAAATTACTGCTCAGTTTCATCGTCTTTGGCTCTACACCGATCACAACAATTTCGGAGTCTGCCAGAGCAGGACATACCAACTTTATTAAGCGAAGAGCATCCACTGTTTTGACTTGATGAGCAGAACACATTTGAATCTTCATGGCTGCCAGTCTGCTGTAGTCGAAACTATAAATTTCACCTGGTTCTCCTCCGGAACGGATAGCATCGATGATAAGAATTCTCTCTGGTTCGTTTATATAGGCCATAAGACTTAATAAATCACATCCACAGTCAATAATATTTACGCAGGGTGGCATCGGAATTTGGGAAAGCTTATCTATGATATGTAATCCTACCCCTTCATCTCCAAGAAGTCGGTTACCGACACCAACAATCGTGATATTTCTGTAAGTTTTATCCGCTTTCTCCATCAAAATAGTCATGCTCACTCGAAGTTCACCTCAATTAAATGGACGGCACAGGATATGCATGGATCGTAAGCTCTCACTACCATCTCTAACTTTGAAGATAGGAGCTCCTTTGGCTCATCCATAAGATTTTCAACCGCGACACGCAGGTCCTTTTCAATGTTCGCTAAATTCTGAGCTGTCGGTGTTATTACATCGGCTTCAATAAGACGGCCGGCTTCGTCAAAGCTATAACTGTGATAGAGTGTGCCGCGTGGAGCTTCAACAGCACCAATTCCTGTGCCGGCCTGAACTCTGAATTTCAACGGCTTTTCTTCCCTTATCCCAACTTCAAGCAATTCGTCAATTATTTCGATCGCTCTTTCTATGGAATATATCAATTCAATAGCCTGGGCAGCATTGTTATAGAGCATATTATCTGAGACTGCATCCAAACCCAACCGTACTTTAGCTTTTTTAGCTTCGCCCGATAGTTTCTGCCCATTCAATATAATCCTTGCCATAGCACCGACTGCAAAGGGCTTGCTTTTGAACCAGCTCTGTTTTGCATGGGAATGTGAGACAACCTGCTCATTACAAATTTCCTTATACGCCTCGATATCTTTAGTATCTCCCGTGGACAAAGCTATCTTGTCCCCAAACAAACTGTATCCGTGTTCGTTGGATGATAAAGCGGCATAGATATTTGGTGAGACGCAGAAATCCGGTATTTGAAGGCCGGAGACAAGATCAACTGTGGTCAGGCTTTGTTCCAATCCCCTTTTCAGTTGTTCCTTCAAATCGAACAACATATCCCGCGTAGGCACTCTTCCGAAACCACCAACCGTAGCGTTTACAGGGTGGATGGCTCTGCCGCCTATCGCTTCTTGAATCGTATTGCCCAACTTCTTCAGTTCCAAACCCATCTTCACTTCCTGTGCGTGGTCGGAGGCCAGGGCAATGGCGCTTGGATAGTTCAGAAAGTCAGGGATGCTCAAACAGAACAAGTGTAGTGCGTGACTCTGAATGTTGCCTCCCTGTACCAAAAGATCTCGCAAAAGATGAGTTTGCCGACTTACCGTGACGCCAAAAGCACTTTCAACGGCCCTTAGCGAAGCCACCGTATGGGTCCCTGAACATATTGCACATATCCGCATCAATATCGGGGAGACTTCATCGTAGGCCCTGCCAACAACCAGGGGCTCAAAGAAACGAGGCCCTTCAAAGATATCCATATTTACTTCGGAAACCCTTCCATCTTTAATGCCCACGGTAATGCCACCGTGTCCTTCAACACGACAGATGTGGTCAATAACTATTGAGTTATGCATTTATATCTTCCTTAAACGGATTCTATCTGTAAAGGGTCGATTGAAGCGACAAAGGTACGCAAACGGTTCTGTATATCGACCCATGTAAATCCCTTTTCCTTAAGCACTTCTATTTCAGAAGAGACATTTGCTTCTTCGACCGGCCCCCTGCAACCGATACAGGGCTGACCATAACCAGGACAGCGGGCCTTGCAGCCGGCCACTGTAATTGGTCCCAGACAGAGCTGTCCCTTCTCAACCAGTAAGCATGTATACTCTGACATTTTGCACTCTGTGCAGACTGCATAGCCGGGCAGTCGAGGCAAATCCCCATGTAATAAAGAAGCTACCGCCTGTAATAATTGCTCCTTCTCTATCGGGCAACCAGATATAGAAAGATCGACCTTGACAAAGCTGCTTAGCGGTTGTGGAGCAGTGGTCTTGAATATGTCGCCTGCGGGACCATATACCTTCTTTTTAATTTCTTCCTGAGAGAATTCATTCTTCATTGCCGGCAGGCCGCCCCAGACAGCACAGGTGCCAATAGCAATGAGCAATTTTGCCCTTTCTCTCAGGTTCTGTAACATCTCTTCATCTCTCGGCTGCACCACGGTTCCCTCTACAAATACAATATCTAAGAGGCAATCATCATCGCTTTCTGATACGGCCATCGAAAAGGATTTAATGTCCAATGCTCCGACGATGTTAAGTAGTTCATCCTCGCAATTTAAAATAACCAACTGATCCCCGGCACATCCGGTTAATCCATATATGCCAACCTTTGGCTTACTCATTATCTATCCCCTTTAGACCATCTCCGGTAAATTTATGGCATCCCAGTAAGTAAATATCGGTCCGTCAAGACACGTGTATTTGTAACCTATCATGCAGTGCCCACACTTTCCCACCCCACAATGCATATTCCTTTCCAGAGACATAAGTATCCTGTCCTTTGCAAAATTTCTTTTTAGGAGTTCGTCGAGGACAAACTTGAACATTACCTCCGGACCGCAGACAGCGGCATACGTATCATTAGGGTCGATATCCACAAAGTCGAATAAAGTTGTCACGACCCCGACGTGGGCTTTCCATATCGCAGACTCATCTTTTTTGTCTATCGTTAGAAGACATTTCACATCCGTCCGGTCGAGAAGGCTTAAAAGTTCATACTTAAAAAGCATATCACCCGGATTCTTTGCCCCGTACATCAAGATAACGTCCTTGAACTTTGACCGGTTGTCCAATGTGTACCATAGGAGAGACCTTAATGGCGCCATCCCTAAACCGCCGGCGACCAGCAGAAGATTATTTCCTTCCAATTTCTCGACAGGGAAACCGTTTCCGTAGGGACCTCTGATACCCACCATTGCCTTGGGAGGCAGCCTGAATAGAGCATCGGTGACGTGCCCGATTCGCCTTACGCACAGTTCGATAATTCCCTCATGAGTGGGAGAGGACGATATCGAAAACGGAGCCTCGCCAACACCGATGACACTTAGCATGACAAACTGGCCGGGCCGATAGGTAAAAACCTTCCCCTGATCTTCAAACCTTATATGTATCTGGAACAGTTGGTGGTCCGGTATCTGCGGCAGTATCCGAATAATCCTCGCCGGATGGGGCGTATATGGATTTTGGCAATCTGAACAGTTTTCATGCTTAGACACGAGTCTGGCTCCTTAACTTGTTAACAATCTCAACGATATCAATTCCTGCCGGGCAGTAGGCCTTACACCTTCCACAGCCGACGCAGCTTGGCCTTCCGTACTGAGTTACAAAACCTCTCTGTTTGTGGAAGAATCTGTTCTTAACTCTTGAAGATCGCTCGGCTCTGAAGTTATGGCCGCCGGCCACCAGGGCGTAGTCCTTGAAAAGACACGAATCCCATCTTCTCTTGCGCTGGCCGCTGCTTGCATCTAAATTGAGCTCATCAAAAACAGCATAACAATAGCAAGTCGGGCAAACCATCGAGCATGTACCGCAGCTCAAACATTTCTCTCCCACTTCGTGCCACACTTCGTTTTCGTATTCCAAATCAATGATCTCAGGTAAATCTTGAAGTTGAATTTCTGTCCGGAAGCTCTTTCTTCTCTCGATGGATTTCCTCTTGTACGCCTCCCTATCTTCTTTATTAACCTCATGAAACAGCGTATCTGCTGCCTTGACCATATCGTCTCCCAAGCTTGTCCCCACCCGGACAAGATATGAATTGTCAATATCAGATAAGAACAGGTCAAAGCCGGCATCGACGAAATCAGTTCCGATAGACCGACAGAAGCAGAGGTCATCAGGAATGCAATCTAAGCCAATAATAGCCGCCTTATTTCTTCCGGCAAAATAGTATGTATCTACATATCTACCGTTAGAGACCAGGTCAAGTATTTTCAGTCCATGGATATCGCAGGGGTGAACCCCAAAAATGACATATTTCTTATCTGCTTCTTCAGTTGGTGCTTCATAACCCTTATCAGCATAAAAATTAAACATGACATCTACGGGCTTGAAGAAATATTTCTTCAGCGGCAGGATGGTCCTTGTGTAATTGAGCTCTATCTCAGACAAATCGCTCACCGGCGCAAAGACGACGCTTTTATCGCCCCTTTTGGTTGGAGCATGAATTTCTCCAAAAGCGTGCAAATACCCAATAAATTCTGTTAAGTTCTCTTTAGGCAGTGTTATTATTTTCATTGTGTTACCTTTTTTTTGGCAGAGTGATGCAGAAGGTAGTCCCTTTGCCGACCTTACTTGCTACTCTTATAGAACCATTATGTGCTTCGATAATCCTCTTCACTATTGGCAGTCCCAGGCCACTACCGTTAATCCATTGAGTCTCTTTACTCTTTACCCTGAAAAACTCCTCGAAGATAAAATGTAAATTGTCCTCAGAAATCCCTATCCCTGTATCACAAATCTCTACGGTCAAATCATTATCTTCCTCTCCCGTGCTCACAGTCACCGTTCCGCCCTCGCGATTGTAGTTTATTCCATTACTAATCAGGTTCGTAAATGCTTGTTTTAAGCTTTCTCTATCGCCTACAGCCATTGGAAGGCTGTCATGCAAATTCAACTCGATGGTGACTTTCCTGGCATCTGCCAACGGTGTCAGTAGTTGTAAGGTTTCTGAAAGAATAACAACTAAATCCACGGGTTCGAATTTCTTCGTGAGGTTACCAGACTCGATACGAGACATGTTGAGCCAATCGTTAATAAGTTGTAGAAGAAAGTCAATATGCTTGCTTGCTCTTGCTATCATCTCCTTCTGCTTGCTGGCCACCTCACCGGCGAATCCCTCCAGAATCACCAAAATAGACTGCTTAACGGAGGCAAGTGGTGACCGAAGTTGGTGTGAGACAAGGGTGACGAAGTTCTCTTTCATCATTTCTTTTTCTCGCCGTAATCTTGCCGACTCGATAGCAAGTCTTCTTCTTTCTAAGCCCCTCTCGATGACAATCCTCAGTTGGTCGGGCGTGAATGGCTTGGCGAGAAAGTCATAGGCACTCCGCTTCATTGCCTCTACAGCCGATTCTATAGTTGCGTAGCCGGTGATAACTACCGAAATGATGTTCGGATCGATATCTTCAATTTTCTCAAGGAGTTCCATTCCGCCCATACCCGGCATTTTAAGGTCAATGAGGACTAAATCGGGTTTTATGTCCCTTATTTTTTGCAAACCAATATCCCCATTTATGGCTGTTTCTGCCCGGTATCCATCTTTGGTTAGTACCTGACAACAGGAATCCCGCATAGCTTTTTCGTCATCAATAACAATAATAGTGGCCTGCTCCCGCATCACATGCCGCTCCTCTGATGTTGTAAAGGTTTCTCTCATCTCTTCCTTACT
>JACKQG010003360.1_pt1 | contig 19750 bp, 16 predicted proteins | sample 8237621 | NCBI WGS metagenome assembly JACKQG01 (sample SAMN15677084, study PRJNA649215) | marine metagenome | biome: marine; feature: Black Sea; material: saline water; isolation source: suspended particulate matter (SPM) from the Black Sea western gyre | collected 2013-06-09/2013-06-10 | depth... | reverse complement strand
TGTTGATAACTTTTTAAAAAAAAGACTTGTTTTTACTTAGGAAATATCCTGTTATCCTGTCATTTAATCATAATTTTTCGTATGCTACCCAGTGATCACTTACAAAAATGTCTATTCAAACTTAATTTTTTCGGTAACAAAATTAGCTATCTTCTCTGCGGCTTCTATGGCTTCTTCTGTATCTTTTTTTCATATAATATTTTTCCATCTTTAAAAATGTGGTGTAGATAAAACGGATTTTTGGCTCTAAAATTCCATTCAACTTCCTTTTTTGTTCTGACAAATAAATCCAAAGGAAATTTTCTGCCCCATAACAGATCCGCTATTTTCCGTCTCATCATGCGGCTATTTAAATTCCCATCTTTAATAATAAATAAATCCAAATCGCTGTCTTTTTTATAATCACCCCGGGCATAAGATCCAAACAAAATGATCTTTTCCGGATCGATTGCTTTTACAATTTTATTAACAACATAATCAATCAATTCCGGTGTGATTTTTGATGTGGCTAATTTTTGATCCATTTCAATCATTTTTTTTCGTGACAATTATTCTATCTAATATAAAAAAAGTTATTGATATTGTCAATAATATGTATCCAAAATTGAAAAAAATAAAACTGTGTCCTAATGACTCACATTTTTATTTGAAGAGAAAATTATTAAAAATGTACTGCTCCTAATAAATTATTTAAATTTCTCAAAACTCCCCCTGCACCGCCACCGTAAATGTCCGCATAGGCATCAAATTACTCTCCATCGGAGCATAATTATATTGCAGAATATTGTTCACACCAAGTTGAAAACTTAATTTCCAAATTTCATAAGCGATACGGGCGTCTAAAAATTTCATCGGCACACGGTCATTGATGGGGTATATCTTTACTGCGTCTATTTCAGAACCATAACGGTAATCTGCCTGTATTTGCAATTCTCCGAAATGAAGTGATGATTTGAGAGTGGCAAGAATTTTAGGACGATAAGGCAGCGGCTCGTGCCATTTTAAATCTTCGTGATCCATGGCTGTGAGACTTGCATGCAAGTCATAGGTGAATTTTAAATTCCCAACCCGAAAGGGGATACTAAAATTTGTTGTCGCTTCAATCCCCCTGATGCGTGCGCGGTAAATATTGCGGAACTGCACCTGACCACGAATCAAATCCAGGTGAGCTTCTATCATTTTCCAGTATTCGTTGTCGAATAGGGAAATGTCGATGTTCCAGTTTTTTGTAATGTGCTGACGAAATCCCAAATCAAATGCCCATGAACTCTCCGCTTCAAGATCCGGGTTAGCAATGATGTTGAAATTCATCACACTGACCTCCAAAAACCGTTCAACAATAGTTGCTGCCCGGAATCCACTGCCAACTGAAGCGCGTAAACTGGTCCTGTCCCAGGGCTGCCAATTGATTCCAAAACGGGGGCTGAACAGGTCTTCCTTTAATCCACCGATCAACTGGTAGCGGTCGTAACGTAATCCTGTTGTGATCCTGAGGTTCTCTCTTATCTTCCACTCATCCTGAATATAGGGACCGAGAAAATATCCTTTGTGCTCCCCAAAAAAATCAGTGCTTCCGCTATCCAACTGGTACTGTAATCCCCAGGTGAGCATGTGTCCGTAAAAAGGGATCCAATCCGCCTGTAATTCCAGACCCTGTCCAATCGCCGGGTTAAAACCACTGCCCTCGCCAAATTGGTTGCCCATTAGGGTGCGCACAAGCGAAGCCCGAAGATTAATTGCAAAGCGGGGTGAAAAAGGAATGGCTAATTTGGAATACAAATTAATTTGATTGGTTCGGGCATAATTGTCTAAATTTGTTTCATCCACTTGATAGGGATCATTCTGTCCTTTCCATTGGACAAAAAAACCGCGATCGATGTAACTATAAGCAGCGTAGCCGGTCCATTTAATATCGCCCGGAAAACGATATTCAAATTTACCGGTCAAGTTATATTTTGTAAAATCACCAAGTTGTGTGTAGCCGGTGGAATTAAATCTGCCCGCTGATACACGCAAGCCGAGTCGATCAAATTTTTTGCTGTAGCTGATATCCTGACGCGTATAATACAAACGATTATGATCTGTCCATTCCCATTCTTTATAATAGGGTTTATCATATTTCCCTGTGATAAAATTAAAAAGCAATTTGCCTTTTGGTGATGGCGATTTTGTGATAATATTCACCACACCGCCAAGGGCAGATGCGCCCCACAATGTTGAGCCGGCGCCTTTAAGTATTTCGATCTGTTCGATATCCAACGGTGGCAGCATATCCCAGTTGAATGCCCCGGTATCGCTAGCATAAACCGGTACGCCATCTAACAACAGCAAAACTTTATTGCCGGCGCCAAATGTATAACCGCTTGAGCCGCGAATGCTGATTTGGTCGCCGATAAAATTTATGCCCGGCGCTGTTTCTAATGATTCTATTAAATTTGTCGCGCTTCGTCTTTTAATGTCCCTCGCAGAAACAACGGATAATGACACCGGCGCCTGATCCAAACGTTGTTTCACTTTACCTGCGGAAATAACAATGGGATCAAACTCAATGGCGGTCTCTTCCAAATTGAACAAAAGTTTAGTTTCCTGATCATTGGTAACGTGGACATCTTTTTTGGTGAAGCTGCGGTAACCAATCATGGAAACACGAATAGAATATCGCCCGGGTGGTACGTGTTGAATGAAGAAATATCCTTCCAAATCAGCGCTCGCGCCATAGAGGGTTCCCAAAATAACAATATTCGCGCCGGGAAGCGGTTCGTTTGTTTCACTATCCAATACTTTGCCGGTGATAGAACCAGCGGCAGCAAACACATCAATGGGTAAAATAATAAATATTATTGTCAAGATAAGAAGAAAGCTTTGGAAGACATTCCGGAATTTTCGAAACATAAGAATTTTTTCCTTAAACAGTCAAATTCTGGTCTAAAGGGCAAAAAAATACTGAATACGAAAACAAATATTTGAAAGGTAATTCGGTAATAAGGAAATTGGGTAATAAAAAAATGATTAGCAAAATGAATTCCCAATTACCCAATAAACTAATTACCAAATTACCTTTTTAACCGTTGAAAAAATTCACATTAATTGGAAAATCAATTTCACAAAATTGGTACTGACTCAAGGTTTAATACTTGACCAATCCGCATAAATATCGATATTACTGATTGTTTCGCCAGCGCTGACATTGAGTTTGCCGGACTGACCCGGATTGTTGGGATCTTCATAAAAGCCAACTATTTGAAAATCAGTGAGCGCAGCGTGTTCAGCAAGCCAATAAACAGCAAGATGCCTGATGGTACCATGTCGTACTGGTAAGCTGTAGTTATACGGATTTTCGTCGATACTAAAATCGATTGATTTCATCCAGAGTAAAAATTCAATACTTTCTTCCGGCTCATATAGATATGCTATTATTGCAGTGATGAGTGTATTTTCGGGAAACGGACCGTTAAAATAAATTGTTCCTTCAATGGCAGCATCCCGATTGACCCGCTGCCAATTTGCGTACATTTTTGTTTTGAAAACCGGTTCTTCAGGTGTAATATCAAAAGTTAATGGTAAGTAATTATTTTCAGGATCAAGCGGTATTGCCAGAATGTCCGCCAAATTGGATTCGGTTCTGGTGCTGTAATACCACAAGCTGACTGCTTCATAATGTCCATACGGTAATCCCATTGTTGTGATTACTGTGTCCTGATCGATGGGCAGACTGTTTGGGCTATGAAAAAGTTCATTGATCGCATGCGGGGGGAATTCAGGAGCGACGACTAAATAAATTCCCTGGGTATCCTCGGGTGGTTCATTCCGGAAATATATCGTTGCTTCTAATGTGCCGGGTAATGGCGCGATGCCGTGATCTACTTCACAGTACAAAATAATTAGAATTAGCAAAAAGGCTGCTAAAAAGATTGAGGCAATTTTTATCATAATTCCTTTTCCGTGTTTGAAAAATGTAGGACAAGATGCCATCTTGTCCTGCTACATCAAAATCAATTTTTTTATTTTATGAAAAACAGAGACAATATTTCTTTTCCGTGTTAAAAAATGTTTGACAAAATGGCATCTTGTCCTACCTCATTAAGATTAATTTTTTAACATTCGAAAAAGTGTCTGTTTGAAGGACATAAAAATAGACGCCGGATGGCGTTTCTTGATTATAACGGCTTTTACCATCCCAGTGAATTGTATGCGAGCCCGAATTAAAATGTCCATCTGTTAATGTAACAATGGTTTTCCCTGTTATATCTAAAATCTTTAACGTAATTCGTTCTTTTTTAGAAAGATAGAATGTGATATTCGTTGAACTATTGAATGGATTGGGATAATTTTGAAACAGCGCAAAACTACCTGGTAAATTTCCGTTTTCAAAATCGTCAACTCCGGTCGGGAAGGTAATGGCAGATATAGTAGCTGCGATAGTATCTTCAATAAAATATGCCAACTCCTGGGCATCACTTTTTGTGAAGCTGCCGGGCAGAAAGTAGGCTGTGAAACCAAGTTCAAAATTTATGCTATCTTCCGGTTGTGTAAGGAACAGTATGCCCTGGTCGCCAAAAGATTTCTGATCTCCTGTATCTTCAGTGTTTATTGAGTCATTGTCTTCAAAATATAGTTCAACAGTTTGCCAGGTTGTATCTAAAAATTCTGCATAAGTAAAAAATGAACCTTGCTTTTTTCCGGTGGTTAACAGCCATTCTCTGATAGGCGGTAACTTAGGATCGGGCATAAAAGCAATTTTTTTATCTGCTTGATCCGGATTGCCATCGATTTGCACACCATCATTAAAGCTATTATAAAATTCCATGCCAATTGCATTTTCATTAAAATCCCAGGATTGCCTTAACAGGTCGAAGTTAATCCAAACATCATCTTGCCCCGGGAAAAGCTTTTTTAAAGTACTCTCGCTTAGTGGCATCCCGCCGACTAATGTAGCGCTAAATGGGTAAAATTTAGGCGCCACATAAAAGGCAAAATCTCCAAACAGGGTAGAATCAATCAATGTCATTCTGTTTTCCCTGATTAGTCTGACAACAGGATCTGCAGTGGCTTTTTGATAATTGTATAGAACAATATCTTTTTCCGTGCTAGCTGGAAACGGGAAAAAAGCGCCACTCATTTCCACGATGCCGTCAAACCTGATCTTCTGAGTGTCAAATATATCCTCGCCATTTCCAAAAGGAGGTTTTAATACAATGTCTTCGATGACGCCGGTTTCTTTACTTAATCGAACCGCATAATTGATGTTTTCTACCCTGTCTTCCTGGGCATGGAACATAAAGCCATACTTTTTTGGCACCTCTTCCTGAATCGTTGAGGATCGAAATAAATAACAGTATGCTTTGGTGTTTTCATCTTTAGGATCATAAATTTTTAATTCTAACCGTTTATACTGTTTTGCTTCTTCATTATCTATCCAAATGCCAATTGGCGCTTTTTCACCAAGATCTCGAATTAAAAACACGATTTCATCGTGATCAGTTAATATTCCATCATGACTATCAATATTGATTGTGTCTTCATTTGCCCACGATTCTGGAATAAAATACCACCATCGGGATTTGCTTTTTGCATGTTCCAAATCAGGTCCATAAGTCCGTTCATCAATCTGGAAAGGCATCATTTCATAGCTCTGGGTGCTTTCAGTATATGCATACAGGAAAATTTCATTAACCGGAACATCGTAAAAATGGGACAATGCACTGCCGCGCAGAACAACCGGTTCATATTTTCGTTGTTCGGTTATGTCTGCCGCTAAAGAATAATTGATACCAATCCCTATGGTGAAAATAATAAAGACGAATAAAATTTTAGTTTTCATTTTATTATTCCTTGTTTTATTTTAATAAAAAATTTTGAGTCTAAAATTACTATTAAGGGGGTTGGATAAAATAACCTGGACATTTTAAATTCTCATAATATTGATAAATAATGGCATGTGAAATCAAAATGAGTAATCCTCCTTCGGCGAATCTTTATTATAGTGATGATCCGACTTGGCGGACTTATTTTATCCCACCCCCTAAAGATAAGAAATATCAAGAAGTCAAGCGTGATGGAAAGCACACACTGTTAAACGAAGCAAACAAAAAAAAAGGTTCCATAAAATTTGATTTCAGCAAATTTTAGCAGGAACCTTACTCTAAAAAAAATTTTGAAAATTCATACTGATTTGGCTTTGAATAAAAAATCAACTTACATCCATCTGTTTAGCCAATCTGGTAAAAAAGCTCCTCGGGTAGGACTCGAACCTACGACCTAGTGGTTAACAGCCACCCGCTCTACCAATTGAGCTACCGAGGAGTATAAAAATATGTCTTACAAAATTTCAAAAAAACGAATGCGAATATACAAAATAAAATTATTATTGTCAAGAAAAATTTGATTTAAATTTACCACCCGTATCTGATGTTATACTTAAATTTGTAAAACCTCACTTATTGGTGGATTTACAAAGATGTCGTCCACCTTTGGTAACTATCAATCGTAACCGATCACAGGGTGTTTAGCCAAATATAATTTATTTCGGAAGTATATACATTCAGCATGGGACAAGGAGAGCGGGAGAAAGGATAAAATGAACTATCTTTTTTCTCCATGTCCCCTTGTCTCCTGGTCCCACACTCCTGATTGCGAGTGTGCCTTATCATGAATGTTCATAGACTGAACGGAATTAGAATCCCCGTAATCAGTTACCATTTGATCCACCTCAAAAAAATAAACATAGACATTGGTATCCTCGAATGCTATCCTTTTTCAAATGGCAAATCTTTTACATCCAACAGTAAATGTCTGTTTTCTGCCACTTGTGCTGTTGTTTCATATATAACAGGTATTTTTTTGTCTTTTCCTTTTGTCGGATTAAAACGTTAATTACTTGATCTTACTGGCTAGGGACAGCCGGAACGCGGCCATCTCTTGCGAATTACGAACCAACAGAATTCCATTGACGAGCACCGGGTGATTCCAGGTTTTGCCCTTAATGGCAGGATAGCGTGCGAGCTCTGTAAATTGCTCCGGGACGGCTTGGACCAGCGCCAGCTCACCCTTATCAGACAACACCAGTAGCAGATCCTGGTCAGCCAACAGAACGAACTGACCGCGACCGTAGCGCCCGCCCTTCCATTTACGTGTGCCATCTTTGATATCGATACAGGCGAGCGATCTGCCGTCAAAGCCGTAAACAAAACCATTGTGAATGGCTGAATCGTTAAAATATGGTTTAATACGTTCCGATGTCCAACGCTCTTCAACAGTCCATCCATGGGGTCCGTGTTTGACTGTAATGCGGCGCACACCGCTTCGGTCATTAACACTGATCAGAATTTCGCCATCTGCGATCATGGCAGGTTGCACAATGGGATAGCCCGGCCATGTGTGTTCCCAAAGCAGCTTACCATTAGCTGGCACAACGCTGCTAACACCAGCTTTATTTTGCAGCAAAATCTGCGCAATGCCATTGATAGATAACAGGTGTGGTGAACTGTAGCAATCGCTGCCAGCATGATTGACCCAACGCAGATCACCTGTTGCAAGTTCGTAAGCGGCGAGCGTGCTTGCAACTGCCACAATAACAACATCATCTACCACCAATGGCGAGCTCGAAAAACCCCAAAACGGAGTTTTTGTTTCTGTGTCAGATGCCGCATAACGTGACCACACAACAGAACCGTCTTTCGCATCAAGCACATTGAGGATTCCGGTTGCACCGAGTGTATATAAGCGACCGTTGCTGAGAGTCGGTGTCCCGCGTGGTCCGGCGCCGGAATTCGATTCCCAAAACCGGTCCGCATCGCTATGTCTCCATACAGACTCACCAGTTGTCAATTTGTAGCAGGATACTACTTCGTTTTCACCTCGCTGCTCCTGGGTGTAGAATAAATTACCATGAACTGCAAAGGAAGACCAGGCTGGTCCGATCTGTTGGCGCCACAACTCGACCGGCGGGGAAGCAACCCAGTCAGTCTTGATCTGTGTGCCGTGAATGATTCCATCACGATTGGTGCCGCGAAAGCCTGGCCAGCGAGCTTCTGTCTCAGCTTCTGTTGAATCGGACGGAAGTAAGGTCGGCTTGTCATCAGCCTGGGCCAGAAGTTGCTCCTCCGGGGTTTCTGCCCATCGCCATGCAAAATCGGAATTGAAATCCGCATCCAGACCGCCAGTGCGGATGAGCGCCCACGCAGCGCAAGCCAGCAGGATTGTTGCAACCATGGTGACACGCCGAAGTCCGGTAGATAGGTGACGGCTTACTATTGCCCACACAACAAAGGCGAGACTGAGAAATGGCATGGCTAAGATGATGAATAGCATCCCCATCCCTCCTTTTGCAATCGAATCGTGAAGGATGACTGGTGTCGCGATTAATCCCACGATTATCAGAACAACAGCGCCCCAGCGCTCTAAGTGATTCGCACGGCTGAAAAAAGCCCACCAGACGATAATAACAAAACCGCCAATGAGTCCGCCAAACACTGCAATCCCGATTGCCCCGGGTATAATAATTGGAGTTACAAACCTGATCAGCAACTGCAATATCACGATGATCACACCAGGCCATAGTCGGAGCGGTTTCGGGTGAGCCGGTTTGTCGGTTTGTTTGTTTCTTTTTAACATGATTAAGTCCTCATACTACATTAATTTCTAAAAAATTATTTTCTTGCACAATGGGCAAGAAAATACTGAATAAGAAAAAGAGTATTTGAAAGGTAATTGGGTAATAAGGAAATTGGGTAATAAAAAATTTATCAGTATTATGAATTCCCAATTACCCAATAAACTAATTACCCTGTTACCATATTGGTTCTGGCTTGTCCAGGTTAGGTAAAATAACAAAACAAATTTTTTTTGAGCCAAGTGTTTTTATCTTTATTCCAATTTATAAGTTTCATAGTACGAATATACCACATTGCGTGTATTATGGCAATACTATTTTTGTTTTTCTTAAAGAACAGAATTTATTACATAACGTTATGCCCACCTTCCAAACTGCTCATTCAAATCTTAAATTATCCGAAGGATTAGAAATTGCAGCTTTATATACCAGCGATGAAACAGTTAGCAAGGCAGTTGCAATTACAAATACAAAACTAACGATAAGCGCTAAAGAACCAACACCACAATTATATTTGAAAAGTCCATCAAAAATATATGTTAGTGTAAAATAACTGCCTGGCAAGGCAATCACAGACGCTAAAATAATAAGAATCATAAAATCTTTATTTATAAATTGAATGATATCGTAAGCTGAAGCGCCGAGTACTTTACGAATGCTTATTTCTTTCATTCGTTTTGAAATTGTTAGCGAAATAAGACCGAATAATCCCATTTGATTGACAAAAGCCTCATTTACAATAACAGCCTTCTCCTGGTCTGTTTTTAGTGTTCGCTGAAACGAACGCCCGTTTTTTATACGTAGTCCCATTGTTTCAACATAATCAAAACCAATATCAAAATGGATAGCAGTATATTTTTTTGTTTCATCCATATTTTAGGGGAAATGTAAACATTTCAAGGAAGTCTTCATCCACAAAATGAATACGCTCATTAAACCAATTATCTCCTGAACGCACAGTAATCCACCGTTGATTCATCCGCACAAAACGTTCAATTTGTGGAAAATCTTTCTGAAGCGCCGGCCCTAAGGGAACCGGTGAATTCCCCCATATTTGATTTTTTTCTCTCGCAGAAATAATATTTTCTATGGTGAATATTTTTTCTGCATTTTCATGAAAATCATCCAAACTAAAATGACGATTAAACACAAGAAAGGCAAAAATACAGCCACCAATAGCGATGGACAAGCCCACTATATTAATAAAAGATGTGAGTTTGTTTCTAACAAGATTTCGGAAGGCAAGTTTGATGTAACTATTGATCATTGCTATTACCTTTCAGTATCCTAAATTTAATAATTCATTATAAGCTAACTCCCAAACATTCTTTTTTTTTTGTTCCACTTGCCAACGGCTGCTCTTACTAATTTTCCTATATCTGGTATCCACTGGATCAGGTTTTTTTAAATTATTCAGATGGAACTTGACATTCAGATAATTTTTAATTATATTCGGATTCTTTTATTCCGACCACAGGGCATTTCACAAACTTAAATTTGGCAAGGGGATTTTGAATGGAATTAATTCAACAGTTCATAGAAAAAGCAAAACAACAGCCGCGAAAAATTGTTTACCCGGAATCAACCGACGAAAGAATACTTATCGCAGCTTCCAAAATAAAGGAAATGGGAATTGCCGAGCCCATATTGGTTGGTGACGAAGAAAAAATTTCGGCTTTAGCTAAAGAATGTGGGGCAGAGCTCAAAGGAATTCAAATCGTGAATCCGGTGCAGGAACAGGAAAAATTAGAGAGCTATGCCGAAGAATACGCAACTGCGCGGGATGTTAAAATATCGCTGGCACAAAGGTTGGTTAAAAAATCCATGTCTTTTGCCGGAATGATGGTGAAAATGGGAGATGCGGATGGTATGGTGGCAGGTGTTGCCACAGCCACTGCTTCGGTCATTCAGTTTGCCTCACTCACCATTGGGTTTCAGGAGGGTATGTCCACACCGTCCAGTTTTTTTATTATGGTGTTGCCTGAATTTGAGGGCGAAAAGGATAAGATTTTTATCTTCGCGGATTGTGCGGTAAATGTTTCCCCGGACCCAAGGCAATTGGCTGAAATCGGTGTTGCCTCAGGCTTAAATGCAAAATCTTTGTTAGGAATTGAACCGAAAATAGCTTTTCTATCTTTTGCTACCAAAGGATCGGCTAATCATAAAGATGTGGATAAAGTTAATGCAGCAGTGGAAATAGCAAAAGAGTTAAAACCCGAACTGGCAATTGACGGCGAATTGCAGGCAGATGCAGCCATTATCCAACGCGTTGCAGAAAAAAAGGTTAAGCAGAGCGAAGTTGCCGGGGGAGCCAATGTGCTGGTGTTTCCTGATCTGGATGCCGGCAATATCAGTTATAAACTTGTTCAGTATCTTGCTGGAGCAAAAGCCTACGGACCCATTTTACAGGGATTTGCCAAACCGGTCAATGATATGTCACGCGGCGCGACGATTGATGATTTAATTGGGGTGACTGCGATAACAGTTGTTCAGGCTGGTTGACTGGATGCTGGATACTTGTTGCTGGATCCTGGTTTCTGGATGCTGGATATCCGCCCAAAAAGATGGCGGACGTTCCGCTTATTGCTGAATTCTGGCTAATAGGAATCATGTATCGAACATAAAGAAACAAGTATCAAGCAACCGGAAACAAGCAGCATGTAACAAGCAACAAGAGACAAGTATCAAGCAATAAGCATCAAGAAACAAGAATCAAGTAACGAGAATCAAGCATCCAGTATCAAGACAGGAAAGGGATTAAATGAAAGTATTAGTATTCAACTGTGGAAGTTCTTCTGTAAAATATCAATTATACTTAATGCCCGATGAAAAAGTCATTGCCAAAGGTGCGGTACAAAGGATTGGTGAAGATCTTTCCGAGGCAATTCAATCGTCAAATGGAAGTGAGTTAAAGCTTGAAGAACATGATGAGAATCATGACCAGGCACTGGAAACAATTAAAAAAATGCTCACGCACGAGGAAAAAGGTCCACTTAAATCCATGAAAGAAATAGATGCGTGCGGACACAGGGTTGTGCATGGCGGCGAGCGTTTCACCGGATCGATTAAAATAGATGCGGAAATCGAGGATGTCATTGAAGAATTCATCGATCTGGCTCCGTTGCATAATCCAGCCAATCTTGCCGGCATAAAAGCTGTTGATCATATGATGGGAGATGTCCCGCAGGTTGCCTGTTTCGACACCGCATTTCACCAATCCATTCCCAAAGTAGCTTACCTGTATGCGCTTCCTTATGAAATGTACACGGATTTCAAAATTCGAAAATATGGATTTCATGGTATTTCACACCGCTATGTGGCGCGCAGAGCAGCAAAAATGATGGGCAAAGAAAAATATGGTGTCAACCTGATAACCTGTCACCTGGGCAGTGGCAGCTCAATCACCGCCATTAAAGATGGAAAATCCATTGACACCAGCATGGGATTAACGCCGCTAGAAGGATTGGTCATGGGTACGCGCACCGGTGATGTTGATGCTGCGATCATATTTCATTTGAAACGAAAGGGCTACAGTGTAGTTGACCAGGAAAAAATATTCAATAAAAAATCCGGTCTGTTAGGTATTTCCGGTATTTCCAATGATGTCCGGGATTTGGAAAATCATGCAGCACAGGGTGAAAAAAGAGCAGAACTTGCCCTGGATATTTTTGCTTATAAAATAAAGAAATATATCGGCATGTATCTTGGAATTTTAAACGGCTGTGATGGCATCGTTTTTACCGGTGGTATTGGTGAGAATGGAATAATTATGCGCAAACGCATTCTTGAAGATATGGAAAATCTTGGCATTCATTTGGACAATGAAAAAAATTCAATTAAAGAGAATATTGAAAGAGAAATTCATGCCGATGATTCTAATATAAAAGTTTTTGTAATACCCACCAATGAAGAGAAAGCAATTGCCAGGGATACGTTTAAAATTGTTACAAACGGGAGCATTTAATATATGTTCAATGTTGCAAGTTCAAGGTTACAAGTTCCATGTTCAATGTTCTGTTGAATATTCTTCTAACATTGAACATTAAACTTTGAACATTAACCTTGAAAATTAAACATTAGCAATGAAAGGAATTAATAAATGTCAGACACTTTAGAGAGAGTAAAAACCGTAACAGCAGATCTGTTGAAAATCGATGTTGATATTATTAATGAAGATTCACGATTTGTGGAAGATCTGGGTGCAGAATCAATTCAATCAATCGAACTTGTTGCTGCTTTTGAGGAAGAATTTGATATTGAAATGGATGAAGATGCAGCGTTAGCTGTGAAAAATGTAAGTGATGCAGTGAGATTTATTGGTGAAGTTTTAAAAGAGAACTAACCTGCAGAGACGTAGATATAACTTTTCTTTGGTTGCTTGATACTTGACACTGGTTACTGGATGCGTGATTCTTGTTGCTGGTTTCTGGATGTTGGTCACTGGATACTGGATACTGGTTTCCAGATGTTGGGTAATTTAGTAGTTATTGACAAAAAATTTATAATATTAAGACAGCCAGGATCAAGCATCGAGCAACAAGCATCCAGAATCAAGCAACCAGCAACAAGGAACAAGCAACCAGAATCAAGAAGGAGCATAATAATGAGTCAGAATTATTTTCAGATAGATGAACATGATATCAAAGTTTTAGAAAACAATGGCTGCCAGGCAGAAGATTGGAACACTGTTTATGTTTCGCCGGAATTTGATTCCACAAGAGTGAGAGATGTGGTATTTGAAGGGGAGATAAAGCTTGGTGGACTGACCGGTGAAGTGGTACGAAACGATAGTCGCAAAAAAAAATGTGGCATTTATAAAGCAAAATTAAATAATGTCACAATTGAAGATAATTGCTATATTTCCAACGTGAATATTGAACTTTCAAACCTAGTCATTCAATCCGGCGTTATCATTGAAAATGTGGGAAAAATTGCATGCGTTGGAGAAACGACCTTTGGCAATGGTCACGAAATTTCTGTGTTCAATGAAGCCGGCGGGAGGGAATTAAAAATAACCAAACAAACCAGCGCTCAAATTGCGTACATGACCGTTGCTTACAGGGACAACCAAAAATTAATAAACAAACTTAACGAGATTACGACTGATTTTGTTACCGGACAAAAAAGCAACAAAGCGCTCATCGCTAATAATGTACAGATTTATAATTGTAATAAAATTGTTAATGTTGCCATTGGTGAATCCGCATTAATTGACGGCGCACTTTCATTGGTTGAAGGGACAGTTGATTCCTCAACAGAAGCCCCGACATTTGTCGGTGATGGTGTAATTGCCGAACATTTTATTGTTCAAAAAGGTGCGAGCGTTACCGAAAGTGCGATATTAAGCTCAACGCTTGTCGGAGAAGCCAGCCAGGCGGGAAAGATGTTTTCCTCTGAAAATTGTGTCCTGTTTGCCAATTCGGAAGGTTTCCATTCGGAAATCTGTTCCATATTTGCCGGCCCTTACTCAGTAACGCATCATAAATCGACGCTATTGATTGCCGGCATGTTTTCTTTTTTTAATGCCGGCAGCGGCACTAATCAATCGAACCACATGTACAAGCTTGGTCCTGTTCACCAGGGAATTTTGGAACGAGGCTGCAAAACAGGCTCTTCTTCATACCTGCTCTGGCCCAGCCGCGTTGGCGCTTTTACGGCAATTATTGGAAAACATTATGCTAACTTTGATAGTTCAAATTTACCATTTTCCTATATTAATGAAAAGGACGGCAAATCTGTCATCACACCGGCTATGAATTTTTTCACTACCGGTACACTAAGGGATGGTTATAAATGGCCGTCGCGCGATAGAAGAAAATCGGCTAAAAAATTGGATTTAATTATTTTTGATGTGCTTTCTCCTTATTCTGTGCAAAAAGTTATGAATGGGAAGAATATACTTGCAGCGCTTAAAGAAAGTGCAGACAAGAAGCAAGAATTTGTGACCCATAAAAACATTCATATTAAAAGACTGCTGCTGAAAACCGGTACACGCTATTATCAATTGATAATTGATAAATATTTCGGGGATATGCTCGTCAAACGTTTTAAAAAAGAGAAGCCAGATAATCTGAAAGATATTTTGACCTACGAAAAAAATCCTGAATTGGCAAATGCGGATTGGTTGGATTTAAGCGGTCTTTTGTGTTCTAAAAAACGGGTTGAGTCGTTGATTGCAGATGTCATAAATGGTAACATCAATTCTCTGGAAAAATTACAGTCCGGGCTTGAAAATATTTACAATTCATACGATAATGATAGTTGGAATTGGTTTCTTCTAAAATACAAGGAATTGAATGACAAAGAGTTAGCGGATGAAACTAACGACAATTTGATAAATTTTTTGGATAGCTGGAAAGACTCATCATTAAAATTGTTGAACATGGTAGCCCAGGATTCTCAAAAGGAATTTGAAGGAAATACGAGAATCAGCTTTGGAATAGACGGCAACACAGATACTGATTTTGACAACGTGCGGGGTACTTTTGCTGATAATAAATTTGTGAAACAGATTAATGAAGAAATTGAAGCAGTCAATTTAAAATATGAAGCGCTGAAAAAGTTGATTTCTGTTTAAGCGGCTTAGTTATTTGACCCACAAATGATAGGTTGATTTTCATAAAGTTTAGCTACAAGAAAAGGTCAAGGTCGATACCCTTCGGGCACAGGTACTCTTCGAGCACAGGTACTCTTCGAGCACAGGGATCAAGATCAGGAAAAAAACATATCAAATTTTTCTTGATCTCAACCTTGACCTTTCTTGGAGACAATCAAATCATCAAACACAGATTGATCTCAGTAAGTGCATAATCGCCAATCTAAAGTTCAATCGGCTTTAAGTTAAATCGTTCAACATCCATGAAATATTTAACAGTTCCTACTTTTAATTCCATCGATGCATCTTCATCGCAAACAATAATGATTTTCGGATGCAATTGAAGCGTGGAGATCGTGTACATGTGATTAACACCTTCTTCGACTCCTTTCTGAAGCGCATGAGCTTTGGAATAACCATTTACCACAATCATCACCCGGTGTGAATCCATAATAGTTCCTACTCCCACAGTTAATGCAGTTGTTGGGACTTTGCTGATATCATTGTCAAAAAAACGGGCGTTTGCTTTAATGGTATCGTAGGTTAAGGTTTTAATACGCGTTCGGGATGTAAGAGAAGAACCCGGCTCGTTAAAGGCAATGTGTCCATCAGGTCCAATCCCACCTAAAAAGATATTAATACCTCCAACTTCTTTGATTTTATCTTCATAATTTTGACACTCTTCATAAAGATCTTTTGCATTTCCATCTAAAATATTAATATTCTCCTTTGGGATATCAATATGATCGAACAGGTTGAGATACATAAAATAGCGGTAACTTTGCGGGTGGTCTTCAGGTATGCCGATATATTCATCCATATTAAAGGTGATCACATTTTTGAAAGATATTTTGCCTTGTTTATGAAGCTCGACGAGTTTATTATATGTGCCAATTGGAGATGAACCCGTAGGAAGCCCTAACACATACGGTCTATCCGGAGTGGGATTGTACCTGTTAATCTTGTTGACGATATAATGGGCTGTCCAGGTACTCATCGCCTCATAATCATTTTGAATGATCATTCTCATGCTGCATTTCCTTTCATGAATTTTGAAAATTGAAGTTTAAATTGGAAAATAGTTTATGTTGTGGATTATAAAAATTTAGAATCGGCAATATACAAAATTACGTGGTGAGAATCAATGTTTTTATTATAAAAAAAAAGGACGTTTTAATAAACGTCCTTTTTGATCTAAAATGAAATTTAATAAAAGTAGTAACTGTTCAGCTATCCGTAGTATCAATGTCATTCTGAACGAGGGAGGGGATTAGTGATGTTGGGAAGTGAAGCATAGTCTGTATTCATTAAAATAATATAATGTAACTATACAGGAATCTCGTATTATTTTGATAAAAGTGTGAATATTGGAGAGATTCTTCGGTCGCAAGCTCCCTCAGAATGACATTGGTAACCACGCTGAATAGTTACAAAAAGTATTACTTAATTCCAGCTACATCTTCAAGCATTGCTGTCGTCAATGATTTCGGTCTTTCAATCGGGTAACCCAAAGCACGGTCCCAAACGATATTGGCACAGACACCGAGTGCACGACCAACTGCAAATAATACAGTGTAAAAATCGTACTCCTTTAATCCGTAATACCATTGAATAACGCCTGATTGAGCATCTACATTTGGCCATGGATTTTTAGCTTTACCCTGTTTTTCAAGAATTGGCGGCACTACTTTGTAGAGTCCGTCAACAAATTTGAAGATAGGATCGTCTGGTAAATGTTTCAGACAGAACTCACGCTGCGCCTGGTAGCGAGGATCAGTCTTACGCAGAACCGCGTGTCCAAAGCCGGGAATTACCTGACCGGAATTTAGTGTATCCCAAACAAATTTTTTCATTTCTTCTTCATTTGGAATTTTTCCGCCCATTTTTTTCATTACACCCTGAATCCAGGCTAATACTTCCTGGTTTGCTAAACCGTGCAAAGGTCCGGCTAATGCATCGATCATGCCACTAATTGAGTAATACATATCTGAAAGTGTACTGGAAACGAGATGACCTGTATGCGCGCTTGCGTTTCCACTTTCATGATCACTATGAAGAAGGAAATATAAACGGGAAATTTCATCATAAGGTTTGTCAATTCCCATCATGTGGGCAAAGTTTCCGCCAAAGTCCAGGTTCGGATCTGCGGCAATCAATTCACCGTTTTTGTATTTCAAACGATAGATATTAGCAGCAATTTCGGGAAGTTTTGCCAGCAGGTTCATTGCATCTTCGTAGGTTGGATCCCAATAGTCCATCTTGCTGATACCGGCATTGTACTTTTTAACAAATTCAGATTCCTTTTGCATAGCAACCACAGCAGCGGAAATCATTGCCATCGGATGGCTGTCTTCCGGCATTGCTCGAAGTACATCAAGAACATAACCGGGGACCTTGCTGCGTTTTTTAAATTCAGCAGCAACATCGGCTGATTCTTCTTCAGTGGGAATATCGCCGGTTAACAAAAGGTAGAAAAAACCTTCAACATAAGGCATTTCTGATCCGGGAACTTTTGGCAACGCTTCAAGTGTTTCAGGAATTGTGTATCCTCTGAAACGAATTCCTTCCATTGGGTCCAAATAAGAAATGTCGGTTGTCAAACATCTAACACCTCTAACGCCGCCAATTGCCTGGGCAATGGTAACTTCACCGACCTTTACATCGCCGTATTCTTTCAACAATTTTGTTGTCCTTGGACGCCAGCCTTCAATTTTTTCAAACAATTTTTCTTTTAAAGCCATAATACCTCCATGTGTGATTATTTATTTGGGTTTTATAGAACTATTTATTATGCTCAAATATAGTTTGAAATTCACTATATTAAGCACAGGAATTCATTTGCGATTTTGAAATAATAAATTTATTAATTATTGAAGAGCTTTGAAGACAGTATAGAAAGAAAGTAAAAATTCTGTGTGTTGGAAGATGGAGATCGTTTTTCCAAAAAGATATCAACGCTTGTCGTCCTTTAGAATTGATCTGTATGATATAAGAAGAAGTTGTCGTCCATATTTTTTTAATTATAAACTACAACTTTTTTAATTAAAGTCAAGCACTTTTTTATTCAATTTCTGCTTTTGTTTCATATTTTAATGTTGAGAGAACTACAAAACTCTTAATTCTGCTGATCGCTGGAATTTTAGCTAATTTATGAAGCATAAAATCTTCATATTCTTCAACGTCTTTCACCATTACTTTCAGAAGATAATCTTCCTCGCCGGTAATAGAATAACATTCCAGTACCTCCGCGAAGTTAGCAAATTCTTCCTTGACCTGGTCCAGTGATTTTAACCTGTGACGGGCAAGGGTTAATGAGACAAAAATTATTGTTGATTTATCTATTTTTTTCGGATCGAGCAATGCTACATATTTTGTGATGATACCACTTTTTTCTAATTTTTTTACACGTTCAAGCATTGGCGGAGGGGAAAGTCCTACTTTGGAAGCCAAATCTGCATTTGTGATGCGACCGTTTTCCTGAAGAATATTTAATATTTTCTTGTCAATTTCATCAAATTTCACAATGGAACCTCTTTTATCCTTCAAATTGCTGCCTAATAATATAATAAAAAAATATCAATTTGTCAATGATTATTGTATAAATTATCAAAATTTTGTATGAAAATTATTCCAATCTATTAAAATATGGAATATTATTATTCTCATTTATAATAAAAAAATAGTATCAATTCAGTGTAGTTAGACGATGTCATTCTGAGGGAGCTTGCGACCGAAGAATCTTGACTTATATTGCACAATTTTCTTTTATAGTTCGAGATTCTTCACTTCCAATATCACCGTCCCCCTCCCTCGTTCAGAATGAAATCTATTCAAACAATTGCTGAACAGTTAAAAAAAATATTTGCTTTTCTCAAAATAAATCTTAAATTACACAATGAAATCGAAAAAATTAAGCGAGAGTCTTTTTTTGAAAAAGCTCAAATGGGAGCGCAAGTTGTGGAACAATGGAAGTATTTTGGTCGCCGGAATAGACGAAGCAGGGCGGGGACCATTAGCGGGACCTGTGGTGGCTGCTGCTGTGATCTTTCCAAAGAAAACAAAACCATTTAATTTAAATGATTCAAAGAAATTAAAAACAAATCAACGAGAAAAACTTTACGATGAAATTTTAGATAAAGCGCTTGCAGTTGGCATCGGGACTTGCAACGAAAAAATTATTGATGAGATAAATATTCTGCAGGCGACCTATCGGGCAATGACAGAGGCAATTGCTGCGCTGCCAATTATTCCGGAGTATGTTTTAGTTGATGGGAGAGAAATTCCGCATTTGAACATTGAACAAACCGCTATTGTAAAGGGCGATGAAAAATGTTATTCCATTGCGGCTGCTTCCATAATTGCTAAAGTTACACGGGATCGTTTAATGATGGCGTTCGACCGGAAATATCCGAATTATTTATTTGCCCGGCACAAAGGTTATCCAACGCGGAAACACAAAGAAGCAATTAATAAATATGGGGCATGTCCAATTCACCGGGCTTCATTTAAAATAAAATCCAACGGATAGAAACAACCCAACGGAT
>JACKQG010003359.1_pt1 | contig 19750 bp, 7 predicted proteins | sample 8237621 | NCBI WGS metagenome assembly JACKQG01 (sample SAMN15677084, study PRJNA649215) | marine metagenome | biome: marine; feature: Black Sea; material: saline water; isolation source: suspended particulate matter (SPM) from the Black Sea western gyre | collected 2013-06-09/2013-06-10 | depth... | reverse complement strand
TAACTGCAATATTTTTTCGTCGAAGATGTTTTAATTTTTGAATCAAAAATTCCGCCGTGAATTTGGGATCGATTTTTAGCTCGTTTACCATTTGGTCAAACATTGCGGCTTTATTAGATAAAATCAGATCATCGATGACATATTTTTCCAGACCGTATGTTTCATATTTTGCCCGCCGAATCCACGGCAGTGGTGGTAATTGTTTTTGGATTTGGTTAATTTTCTTTTCGGAAATCGCCAATGGCGGCAGGTCAGTGTCAGGATACATGCGGTCTGGACCGGGCAAAATTCTTTCAAAACCGGTTGTACCATCAGCCAACGCCTGGCGCGTTTCATTTGGGACACCTTCAATAGCTTCTTGCGCCCGAATGGCGATTTCCTTGACTGCAGTTTCCACATCCTGTTTTTCACCCCAGACAATAACAATCGCATCCCGTTGTTGAAAACCAATCAACTTTTTTATCTTCTCCCAATTAGCGCTGCTGATTGTTTCGTCTTCCGTGTCAGAATGGATGATATTTGGGATGTTATCCAAACAGGCAATCACTCTCACGCGATCAGAAATTTCTTTGGCAAAGTTTGTTCCCGGCTGCGTATGAAAGCGCAAAATACCCTGGAAGAATGGCAGTTTAACACACTCTAATTTTGAATTCTTGTTGATAACATTTTTAATGGGCAAATAGATCGTATCTTTCAGGATGTCAGTAACATCACAGAATTCCGGTTTGAAATTCTTTGCGCTAACTCCACGGCTTTTAATTTCATGCCGAATTTCAAGCAGCGCTTTTTGTCGCATTGCTTCATTGTGAACTAATCTGGGAATCAAGGGAATTCTGGGAACGCCTTTAATCTCCACTCGTGTGCCGCCATTAATGCTGACATTCACATCCTGCCTGCCGGCGCCGTAGCCGCGATTCACTTTTCCAGTGGAACGGGTCAATTGTCGAATAAGCTGGGCAACTTCAGCGACTTCCCGGGGCGTTTTCATTTCCGGGTAAGTTACCACCTCAATAAGCGGCATACCCAGGCGATCTGTTTTATAAGTGCGAAAATGTTTTTCGTCGCTGACCTCCCGGCAGGCATCCTCTTCCAGACCTAATTGAATAATGCCAATTTTTCTGTTTTGATATTCTATTTCACCATCGATGCCCAAAATTGTGGTTCGCTGAAAACCGGTGGGAATGCTGCCATCCAAATACTGTTTCCGGGCGATGTGTAGTTCACTGACTAGATTGCATTTAAGCAGCAATGTAATCTCAAGCGCAATATCCAAAGCCTGCTGGTTCAATTCAAATGGCGGCGCATCATCCATTTCATACGTACAGACGGTTGCCTTATTGAGTTGGTAAACAATTTCTTTTTTCGTTTTGAATTCCATTAGCGCGGTGCCATCGTACTCGCCCAATTCGGATAAGGTGGGTCTCATGTGGCGGAGAATTTCAGCGTGATATTTATCGCTATATAACCCGGCCGGGCAGCGGCAAAAAAGTTTTTTGTCTGTTGCTAATTGTTGATGAATTTCCAGACCGGCTTTCAAACCTAACTCAGCGTAATCTTCTGCTGTCATCTCTTCAAGGGATTTTATCATAATTGTTTTGTAGCTCCTGAAATAATGGCAAAATGATTAAGTGGCAAAATAATTATTTTGTCACTTAATCATTTTGCCATTTTTTTTTGATGTTAAATTTTAGGTGAATCGTTGCTTTGTCTTTTAAATTTCTTACTAAAAATTCTCTCTATTTTATCTTCAATCCATAATCTTATTTTACTATTTCCTCGAGTTAAAAATGTATTTATAATTTCTGCCATTTCCGGTGTTCTTAAATAGCCGTAAGATTTATGTGGATTTTCTTCATCATTGTATTTATAATTATTGTAAACAATTTTATCAACAGGTTTTATCTTTTTTTTATTTTTATCATAGTCATCGCTTAAATTATAGTTCAGCGTTACCTTGTCCCTTAAGTCGGAAAGATTAAACCAATGCCTGGTAACATTTTCCGGGGTACACAGTTGACTCAATTTACTGATCTTTTTATTTTGTTCCATTTTTATCCTGTTAACAATTATGGCTAATCCCAAAGGCGAGCCTGGCGTTACCAGCGTATCAACCTGAACATCCGGTGCTGTTTGCGTGAGCACATCATAAGCAATGATTGATCCCATTGAATGACCGATCAATAAGATTTCTTTCTTCAAGTATTTTTTTAAAACCCCGGCTAATTTATCGCGAATTATTACCCGCACAAAAAAGCTTGAATTATCCTGTTGAATTCGTTTATTCGAGTAGTAAATATCCAGGTCCGTAAAAAAATGCCGGACAATTAAATCCGTTACATTTGTAAAATTGATGGACATATCATCATTTAAAAAAAGCGAATCCAATTGTTTTTCGATGTAATCAAGTATTTTTCGTTTTAAATGGCTTGGCGCCTGTCTCTCATAATTTTCAGCGCGAACATAGGGCTCATGAAGATAGATCGGATTTTCCTTATCTTTAAGGTTCGGATTCAATGGATCGGGATGGAGGATATCCGCCCAATAGACAAGCTTAAATTTAAAAAAATACTTTTTATAACCAAAAGCAGAAAGCCCTTCTCTGATGGAATTCTTCCACCATTTCTCAAGGATTTTAGCGGGAGGTTTATTTCCCAGACCATGAATACCGATGATTATTTTTGACAAATCGTTTCCCCATTTATAATTTGGAACAATTAACATCTTGAACGTACAAATATATTAAAAACCAGTGAATAAAGCAAGTTCAATTTTAAGCAGATTTTACTTGATATTTTAACATTTATTGTTACATTATACTTGTCAAGATTTAGTTTGTGACATTAAAAACATTACGTTACTTAAATAAAGATGTTTACCAAAGAGGCATGGCGCAAAAGGGTGTGTTTTCTGACACTCTTTTCTTTGCCTTAGGGAACTGATCACAACATTAAAAACATTCTAACCTATAAGAAAGGGAAAAAAATGAGAGAAGAAATTTATAGCGGTCACAAAAAAAGTACCATCTTTTGGGCATTCATTATCATATTATTAGGCTTGCTCCTGCTCCTTAACAACCTGGATGTTATCGAGATCAAAGACCTGTTAAAAGATTACTGGCCGGTTCTATTGATACTCTTTGGACTACATCTTATTATGAGAAGAGACCGTTTCCATTTTGATCACGGAATCGCAGGAGACAAAGATTTTATTTGTGATACTGAAAAGGCTAATTATTCAAATGTGTTTGGCGATTTGGATGTGCAAATAAATACTTTGAATTTTGAGGAAGGAAAAATAAACAACACATTTGGAGACATTGAGTTGGATTTAGCCAAATTGAATATTAAATCCGGAGAAAAAATTCTCGATGTTCATGGCGTGTTTGGTGATATAAAAATTTCAGTACCTCAAAATATTGAATATTCCATCAAAGCGAGCATTACTGCCGGTGATATAAAAATAATGGGAAATAAGGTGGATGGACTCTCCAAAGAGTTAAACTACCAGTCAAAAAATTATGATACTGCAAATTCAAAATTAATGATTCATATTTCTCATGTTTTTGGTGATATTAAGGTCTGGTGAGTGGTTATTGGTGAATTGTGAGTGGTGTTATACTCGTTAAGGGTTAAAATGTAACATCCGATCAACTTAGGTAATAAGTAACTCTGGTGATCTGAAATTGAAAAGTAGCAGTGGCAGTCGTTTCAGAGCAACATTTGTGGTACTGCTGCTGCCACTGCCGCTTTTATCTTAAACATAAAATTGAAATCCACACAATCAGTGTTCCAAGAAAATTAGATGAAAAAAATCTGGCAGATAATATTAATATTTATAATTTTTCCAACAATCGTACTCTCCCAATTTCAAATGCAGTACAGTCTGTTCGAGCGAAATACTGTTTTAAAAATTGATAGTTTAAAACAGAGCTATTCTTTGCCAGATTCTTTTTTAATTAAAAACTCCGAGCAGTTGTTTTTGGATAGTCTTAAACTAAAACGATTTTCTGATTACCGGGTGGAATACACAAAGGGACAAATATTATTTATTAAATCAATTCAGCCCGGTAAAAAAGTACAAATTTTTTATAAATACTTTCCGCTTCAAATCCAACGAAATTATTTTCACCGGGAAGTTCAATTTTTTGATCCGAGATTGAAAGACAAGCCGGCTGATCAAAAAACAGGTACTTCCCCAATCAAAAAACCGCCACAAGTTCCATCTACCTTGAGACAGAACGGCAGCATCGTACGCGGAATTTCTTTGGGCACGAACCATGGTATGAAATTGGAGTCGGGCTTGAGAATGCAAATCTCCGGGAAAATCGCTAATAAAATTGAGGTGGTTGCTGCTCTGACAGATCAAAACACGCCGATCCAGCCGGAAGGTAATACTCAATCATTGCAGGAAATCGACAAAGTATTTGTTCAATTGAAGAGCGATATTTTTCAAGCAACACTGGGAGATTATTATTTTGACCTGGGCGGTACAGAATTCAGTCCTTATTCAAGAAAGCTCCAGGGAGTCATGGGAAACGTTGAATTTGGGAAAACAAAATTTACTTTGTCCGGGGCTGTCTCAAAAGGTAGATTCACCACTAATAAGTTTTTAGGACAGGAGGGAAATCAAGGACCCTACCAGCTAAAAGGCGATCGCGGGCAAATCGATATTATTGTTTTGGCGGGAACTGAAAAGGTCTGGATTGATGGTGAAATTATGACTCGCGGGGAAGAAAACGATTACATCATCGAATACAGTAACGGTCAAATAGAATTTACCCGACACAGGTTAATTACAGCAGATTCCCGCATCACAATTGATTTCCAATATTCTGATCTGAAATTTCAACGCAGCCTGTACAGCGCGGATTTGACGAGCCGGGTTTTCAAAGATAAAATCAAAATCGGCGTTCGTTATTTACGTGAGTCGGATAATAAAGACAATCCCCTGGATTTTACATTGAGCGAAGAAAATAAAGAGCAGCTGCAGCTTGCCGGGGATAGCAGTGATTCTGCCTATGTTTCAGGAGTCAAATATGTTGGGCAAGGTAAAGGATATTATGTAGCAGTTGATTCAGCTGATATCAAATTTTATCGCTATGCGGAACAGGATTCCGGTGATTACAATATTTCTTTCAGCTATATTGGAACAAATAAAGGCGATTATAAATTAATAGGTTACAATCATTTCCAATACGTTGGCGCCGGTTTGGGCAGCTACAATCCCATTGTTTTATTAACTACTGCTCAAAGCCACAATCTGCTCGATCTGTCCTTTGGTTATTCACCTGCTAAAAATTTTTCTTTAAATACTGAACTGGCACTCAGCATGTTGGATCAAAATTTATTTTCATCAAAAGATGATCAAGATAATACCGGGCTTGCAGCAACCGGAGGATTTCGTTTCAACCCGGACACATTAACTGTTTTTGGCTTAAACATGGGAAAATTAAACCTGGCAGGCTTGTATCGAATTGTCCAGGATCAATTCAATTACATCAGCAGAACTGAAGAAGTGGAAAAAAATCGCAAATGGGACATAGCAGATGCTTCAACGAATGAAGAACAAATCCTTGAGTTTCAGGGTAGTTATTCACCGGTAAAAGAGATGACAATCAGTGGCAGTTGGGGTGAGAATGAAAAGGGAAATCGTTTTTTATCAAGCCGCAGGCAAGCCGGTTCAAAAATCAATTTCAAGAAATTTCCAAAAATAGATTATTTGATAGAATCCATAAATAGTAAAAATAAAATTTCTTTGCGAAATGGAAATTGGATCCGGCAGAAAGGATTTGCCCAATATAATCTTTGGAAGATTACCCCTTCGGTCGATTATTTGGCTGAAGAAAAGAAAGAAAATTATTCTGACTCTTTAAAAATGGGATTCAAATATTTCCAGGTTACGCCAAGCTTAAAACTTTCCAACTGGAAAAAAATGACACTAACCATGGCATTTACAACTCGGAAGCAGGACAAATATTCGGAACAGGGATTCACACCGGAATCGGAAGCAACAACTCAAACGGTCGGCTGGCAGTTTAATGGTTTAAAGGATTTATCCCTTTCGACTCAATTTACACATCGTGAGCGAAGTTATGTAGATTCCATCGGGTTAAAAAAAACAGATCTGGCTGATTTTAAAATTAATTACTCACCCTTTAAACGCGCTGTGAGTACAAATTACCATTACCAGCTTTCCAATACACAAGTTGCAAAACAGGAAAAAATCTATATTAAGGTGGAAAGAGGCCAGGGGAATTACCGGTTTGATGAAGATTTGAATGAATACATCCCGGATGGTATGACCGGCAATTATATTTTGCGGGTGAGGGCTATGGATGAATTTATCCCGGTTGTGGAATTGCGCGCCAGCAGCACAATAAAATTTCAGCCGGCTTTGTTGTGGCGCACTAAAGGTCGGTCAAAAAAATTATCAAAATGGAAAAAATGGTTATCTTCGCTTTCAACCGAGTCATTTTTTCGTTTGGAAGAAAAAACCAGGGAAGATGATGTCTGGTCGATTTACAGGTTAGAGTTATCCAAATTCCAGCAGGAAGATGTAACAATTTCAGGTATAAAAAATTTCAGGCAGGACATTTTCTGGAACCGTAACCGTTCCAAATTTTCAATAAGAATGCGCTACAATGTAAGAGCAAATTTGAACAACCAATATTTAGAGGGCGGACAACGATTTAATTTAATTGAACGGCAAATCAGGATTAAAGGGCAGTTTTCAAAAAAATTGAGTGCGCAGATAGATCTGCAAAATCGTCATGAAGAAAAAAGGTACAAAATCCCGGGTAGAAGTGATAAGGATATTCTTTCAACCGATGTCAGTTTTGACTTATCCTATCGTCCCCGGCAAAAGCTTGAATTGGCAATAAAAAGCAAATTTACTAAAGCCGAAAATCGAGCAGCCAACCCATTAGAAGTGAACTTTTTGGCGCTTACACCCCGGGTGAATTATTCGTTCAGGGGAAAAGGGAGATTAAGGGCAGAGATAGAATTCAATAAAGTGGATGTTACCCCGGAAAACGCGATCGTGCCTTACGAGATGGTGTCAGGAAATCGCGGCGGCACAAATTTGCGCTGGCTGACCTCTTTTGATTACAATGTGTCGCGATATATGAGGGCTTCTGTCAGTTGGAATGGCAGGTATGAAGAATATCTTGGGAAACCGATTTATACGGTGAGAGCGGAGATGCGGGCTTATTTTTAGTGGCAGGCTTTTAAAGTAGCAGTGGCAGAAGCAGTGGCAGTTTTTGGAGTAATTTGTAGTATGTAAATAATGAATGAAAATTATTGAAATTATTATTCAACTTGCATTATTAAGAAAAAAATGCTAAATTGTTAGAAGAGGAAGGATAACAGGATAAAAATAAACCCTAAAAGCAAAAAAAAAGGTAACTATTCAGTATGGTTAAAAATGTCATTCTGAGGGAGCTTGCGACCGAAGCATAGTCTGTATTTCCTTATTATTATAATGTGACTATACAGGAATCTCTCCAATGTTCACATTTTTACTTGTTAATACGAGATTCTTCACTTCCCAACATCACCCTCCCCATCCCTCGTTCAGAATGACATTAATACAACGAATAGCTGAACAGTTACAAAAAAAGAAGCAAAAAATCATTACGGAGATTTACAATGACTGCAAATGATATTGGAATCAAAATGGAAAAATTGCCCGAGCAATTGATTCCGGAGGTTATTGATTATGTAGATTTTTTATTAAGTAAATATGGTTCAAAAAAAATTGATAACAGCAAATTCAAGTTTGATTGGGAAGGTGGATTATCTAAATTAAAAAATAAATATACTTCAGTCGAATTACAACATAAAGCTTTGGAGTGGCGTTAATGTATTTAGTGGATACGAATATTTTTCTCGAAATAATTCTACAACATCCAATTTTTATAGTATAAGGAATTTTTCAAAACCTTTTAAAATGAGCCAATCCGACATTTGATGGATTGGTTTTTTAGTATCCGTTCAATAAAACATGGTAAGTGCATTATATCTTTTTTGTTGCATGTTTAAAAATATTTATCGCAGAATAATTTGTAGCAGAATAATTCTGCTACAAATTATTCTGCGATATAGCGAACTTATAATAAAAGACTGTTTTACAAATTACCAATAAATATTGAATGGATACGTTTTTTATTTGACAAAATCACTTTGCAAAATATTTTCCAATCTAATCAAAGATACTCAATAATGAAAAATACTAAATTAGCGACAATTTTCCTAATATTTCTCTTTAAATCTATTACCGGATTTTGCCAACAGGACACAACCCGTATTTCAATTACAAATTTGAAGATTTCAGGTAACAGCCAGATTTCAGCTAAAGAAATCCGAAAGGTGATCAATCATGGTGAATACTCAAAAGAGCAGTTAAAATCAGCGATTGAAAATTTACTAAAAATTTATCAACAAAAAAGCTTTTATTTCACCCAGACTGAGTTTAAAGATACCGCAAAAGTTTCCTCACTATTTATAACAGAAGGTCAACCGCTTTTGCTTCGTTCAATCAATCTAAATTGCGCAGATTCACTTTTATTACCAGGGCTTCAATCTCGTTTGGATTTGAGAGGACGTGAACAGATCAGCGAAACGATAAGTGATAATTTTGAAATTTTACTACAATACCTGGAGAACAATGGATACCCGTTTTGCAAAATTTCCATTGATAGTTTGAAAATTGAAGCCATTAAAAAAGAGGCTTTATTGGATTGTTTCGCCAACGTTTTACCCGGCGCTTTTGTTGTACTGGATTCCATTCACATTGTTGGAAATGAACTGACCAGGGAAAATGTTATTGTCCGTGAAACTAGGTTAAAAAATAAATCTGTTTACAACCATCAACAAGTGCTTCGTATCCCTGAAAGGCTTATGAAAACCGGTTTTTTTAACCGGGTTGAAGTGCCGGAGATTAAAATTGATAAAAACGGACGCGGTTTTCTTTTTATTAAATTGAAAGAAGGGAATCCCAATCAATTAAATGCTGTATTCGGGTATAATCCAAGCACAGACATTAACAAGAAAGGATATATTACCGGGTTAATTGATATTGGATTCACAAATCTTCTCGGAACAGGACGCATTGTTGAAGCGTACTGGCGGAAAAAGGATCAAAAGAGCCAGGAATTAAAATTTCGTTATGTCGAGCCCTGGATAAGAGGTTATCCAATTACTGCCGGCATTGGTTTCCAGCAAACGATCCAGGACACATCTTTTGTGCGGCGAACCTGGGGGCTGGATGTTGATGTTCCTTTTTCAGATATTTTAACAATTCAGTCTCACATCGGCAAAGAGAATGTGCTGCCGGATTCCATCGGTCAAATACTTTACCAGTTACCAAAGAGCAGCTCATGGATCGTTAAAATTGGCTTTGCTTATGACTCAAGAGACAACCTGTGGAATCCTTCGCGGGGTGTTTATTATGGCACCCATTATGAATTCGCCAGGAAACAAATTGTCAGTTTACCGGATAACATTATTGATGCTTCCATGACAAAAGGAACCTTTCGCAGGGATCGCTGGACAGTTGACGGAGAATTATATGTGCCAACTTTCAAATGGCAAACAATTCTGTTGGGATTGCATTGGCGACAGGTGAAATCAAACGAGAGAAATCTTTCCATTGCCGATCTTTTTCGTTTGGGCGGAACAGGTTCTATCAGGGGGTATCGCGAAGACGAATTTTTTGGTGAAAAAACTGCCTGGCTCAACCTGGAATACCGGTATTTGCTGGGAAATAAATCAAGAGTATTTCTGTTTATGGATGGCGGATATTTTGCAAACAGAAATTATAAAAACAAGTTAGAGGATAATTATAAATTCAGTTACGGTTTTGGATTAAGACTGGAAACACGTTTAGGAACAATCGGTGTCGATTATGGTCTCGGAGAAGGAAGAGGTTTGACCAGCGGTTTGGTGCATATTGGGTTGATGAATAAGTTTTGAGGTTGTTAATTGGTTCGTCTGATTATGTAAATCAAGACAGAAGATCCTTTCTCAATTCATCAATTGTATTAAAAGCAGGCATGTTTTTTTTATCTTCTGAAAATGCGTCCAATGTCGTTTTATTCACGATTTCAGCTAAATCAAATATTTTGCGGATTTCTTCATCTGAAAGAATGTATTGCGCAGCCAATAATCTATCTCTCCTGGGGAGACTTAAAAATATTTTATAAAAGGCATCAGCGGTACTTATTTTCTGATTCATTATTTCCCCGATTTGATTTTCACATTTTAACGATAATCTTCACAGATTTATTCAAATTAGGTTACAAACTAATATACATTCATAAACACTAAATGTCAAGTTTTTTCATTTTTTTTGTATCACCTCAGCTATGGGTGGTAACTTTTACTGATGCCATCGCTTAAATTTGAACAATAGATGAACTAATTCACCTGTATGATTTTACTAAACCTTATTTTTGTTTTTTAAACCTTAATAGCAAGTAACCAGCCACACCTTTTTTTTACCTTATTACCTTATTTTTCTGTTTCCTATCCAATAAGGTAATAAGGTTTAAGGATTTAGTTGATATATATATTCTATTAAGGTTTTGAAGATTAAAATAAGGTTTTTAATAAACCCAACCTGGACGAGCCAGAACCGATTAAAAAAGCATCTCACGCAAAGTCGCGAAGCCGCAAAGCACAGCCTGTATTTCCTTAAGATTTATATAATGTAACTGTACAGGAAATCGCAAAGGTTTTTTATTTTTTCTTTGCGTAATCTTTGCGTCTCTGCGTCTTTGCGTGATTTTTTCTTGCTCATTGTACAAGAAATGAACTTTTTAGATACTAACAACCAATCCGGGAAAAGTGCACTAAGTAAACTAAAGCGAGCTACATCTATCAACCAACAACTGGGATAATACCATTCAATAAAGATTTAGCTTGACATTATTTAATAAAAATGTTAAATTTTTGCTGCGAGTTTTGGTAAAAGAAATAGGGATTTATGGACAGAAAGAAAATAAAAACATGCCCAATGTGTAGCAGTCAAAAAATCGAACACAAGTTTGGTGATCATGGTAGCATACGTTATGGAACTACGCCTAATGTGCCACAATCTGTTTGTCATAATTGTAAAGAGATTTTTCTTGGCCCGGATAGTTTGGAAGTTATTCGTTCAAATAAGGTAAACACGAGATATAGATTGAATACTATTATATAAATTTTAGACAGGATAAACACGATAAACAGGATTTCTCTAATCTTGTTCATCATGTTAATCCTGTCCAAAATAATTTGAGTCCAGCACGAATAACACATCGCCCACTTTTATGTGATAAAGCACTTAGAAAAATCTAACATCATTTCATCAAAATCATCCTGCGCACCCGGCTAAAACTTGTCCCTTTCCCGGACAGATCACGAACTTTGAAAGAATAGAGATATAAACCACTGCTTACTATCATCCCTGAATAATCCCTGCCATCCCACTTCACTGAATGGTTGCCGGCTGATTTTCTTTCAGAAAGCAAAGTCCGAACGACCTGTCCCCTGATGTCATAAATTATGATGCTTACCTGCCCCGGTTTTGGCAAACCATACTCAATTATAGTTTCCGGGTTAAACGGGTTGGGATAGTTCTGGGATAATTCATAATTTTCCGGGATGCTGTACTTTTTAATATCGACGGAAGTTAATATAACGGAAACAGTACCGTGATCAAATATGTCACCCTGGAGTGATATACTTTCAAGCCTGTAATAATAGGTGCCATTTTGTTCAGGCTTATCAAAATAAAAATAACTTGAACCACTAATCGCATTGCCCATGGCTGGGATTAAGCTTGTGTTTATTTTGACAAATCCACCATTTTCCTGCTGACTGCGATAAATATTGAAGCCGGCATTATTCGGTTCGAATTCCGTAGTCCAACTGATTTTAATTCCTTTATTTTCAACATAAGCATTAAGAGCTACCAAAGTAATTCCAGCGGGGCGCTGCAAAGGAATGTTATTATTAATAATTATCGGATCATTCGGTTCCAAATGAAATGAAAAATAATATTTATTAGCCTGGCAAATCCAATTGGTGAGTTTATTATTTGTCCCATCCTTACTTCCATTCCCTACTTCATAAGGATTTGAAGCTGTTGGTTCAACGTCTAATTTGCTGGACCTTGGCAAACAAGTAGAGCTGAAAATATATTTTTGAGGCGGCGTATAGGTCAAAGTATAATCTCCGGGAGATGAAACCCGGAATCTATAATATCCATTCGCGCCGTTATCGATGATAGTTACGTTTGCTGCCGGTGTTATTGAAATGAAACCACCGCTAACTATATCACCGGTTGTCTCCAAATATATCCATCCGGTTGGATCGTAGTCCTGAAGATCAGCGATACCATCACCATCCCGATCACCGGCGCCTTCAATTACATCTGTGATGCCATCCCCGTCCGCATCTTCATTATCGATAATGGTGCCAACTCCCTGGGCATCAACTATCGTAGCATATACCGGGTTGTTCAAATTAACAGTAAAAATCTCGTTCAATTCCGATGAATTATCATCGATGATGGGAACAAAAATCCTGGCAGAAATATCTCCCGGCGGAATGGTTAAAGTTCCTGTTGTTAATGTATAATCTCCCGGCGCTGCTGCGGTACCATTATTGGTTTGATAATCCACTTTTACAGCTAATACACTTGTTTTAGATAGCGTAACAGTAAAACTCATATTACCCACATTTTCGTTTTCAGTCTGATCACTGATGCTTAAGGTGGGAAAAATATCATTATCAACGATAGTGCCAACTCCCTGGTTATCAGCGATGCTTGCATTGCTGGGATTGGTCAAATTAACTGTAAAGGTTTCATTGTTTTCATCAAGCGCATCATCAATTATTTGAACGTCAATTGTTCCTGTTAAACTGCCTGCCGGAATTGTCAGACTGCCGCTTGTTGCTGTATAATCATCGGGAGCGACAGCCGAGCTATTATTGGTCTGAAAATATACACCAATATCCGAAGAACTAATGCTTGATATTGTTACCGTAAAACTCATTATATTAATATCTTCATTTTCAGTCTCATCACTTATTGTGATGTTGGGAATGCCATCATTGTCAACTATTGTGCCGGTTGCCTGGTTATCAGCAATTGTTGCATTCGTTGGATTGAGCAGGTTCACAAAAAAAGTTTCGTTCGATTCTGATATTGCATCGTCAATAATCGGGACATTAATCATTGCGGACGTGCTGCCTGCCGGTATGGTTAGTGTTCCGCTGATTGCTGTATAGTCTCCCGGGGCATTTGCTGTGCCGTTTTCTGTTTGGTAATAAAAGCTAATAGCTGAAGCGCTCGCAGATGACGTTGTAACTGAGAAACCCATAGCACCGATATCTTCGTTCTTTGTCTCGTCGCTGATAATGATGTTTGGAATGCCATCATTATCGACAATAGTTCCCTCTCCTATGTTATCAGCAATTGTTGCATTTACCGGGTTAATCAATATTACCTTGAAGGTCTCATTGGATTCGGATATTGTATCATCAACTATCGGCACGTGAATGGTTCCGGTTAAGCTGCCAGCGGGTAAAGTCAACGTACCGCTAACCTGGGTATAATCCCCGGGAGCAATAGCTGTACCATTTGCTGTCTGGAAATTTACAGTTACTGTGGAGGCGCTTGCATTAGACAGGGAGACTGTGAAACTCATTGTACCAATGTTTTCATTTTTAATTTCATCACTAATAGTAATATTTGGCATGCCGTCATTATCAATAATAGTGCCAATACCCTGACTATCTGTAATGGTTGTCGTTGCGTCAGCCGGATTGACCAGGTTCACCAAAAAAGTCTCGTTCGGTTCGGATACACCATCGTTGATGATCGAAACATTAATCGTGCCGGTCGTGCTGCCTGCGGGTATGGTTAACATGCTATTAACAGCGGTGTAGTCACCAGGTGCAACAGCCGTACCATTTGCGGTTTGGTAATAAACACTAACATCAATTCCGCTCACTGCGGATAGCGTTACTGTGAAACTCATATTCCCGATATTTTCGTTTTCGATCTCATCACTGATGGAGATCGATGGCGAATCATCATCATCATTGATTGTACCCACCGCCTGGTTATCAACTATGTCCGCATTAACCGGGTTGCTAAGATTGATCGTAAAATTTTCATTATTTTCATCAAACGCATCATTAAAAATTGCAACATTGATGGTTCCTGTTGTGTTGCCTACAGGAATGGTTAATGTGCCATTCATCGCGGCATAGTCAGCAGGAGAAACAGCGCTGCCATCAGTTGTTTGAAAATCCACACTAACAGGCATAGCGCTGGCTGCTGACATTGTAACTGTAAAATTCATCGTGCCGATATTTTCACTCGCGGTTTTATCGCTTATGGTAATTTGTGGCGTACCGTCATTATCAACAATGGTTCCTATCCCTTGATTATCAACAATGTTTGCATTGGTGGGATTGCTAAGATCAACAAAGAAAGTCTCATTATTTTCCACTATTGCATCATCAATAATCGGGACAACAATCGTACTACTGGTATTGCCAGGTGGTATGGTCAGGATTCCATTTGTAGTTGTGTAGTCCTCAGGCGCTTCTGCTGATCCACCATTTGTTTGATAGTTCACACTAACCGCCAAATAACTCGCATTTGATAATGTTACTGTAAAATTCATCATCCCAACATTTTCAGCTTCAGTCACATCTGTAATGCTAATGTTTGGATTGCCATCATTGTCAACAATAGTACCAATCGCTTGATTATCTGCCCGGGAGGCATTTATTGGACTAGTCAAATTAACCGTAAAAGTTTCATTGGATTCCAAACTGTTATCATCGATAATCGGCACACTAATGACACCAGTAGCGCTGCCCGCCGGTATTGTTAATGTACCACTCACGGCAGTATAATCCCCGGGTGCAACAGCTGTACTGTTGCTTGTATTGTAATTCACACTCACAATTAATTCGCTAACCGCGGACATGGTTACGGTGAAGTTCATCGTACCTACATCTTCGTTTTCTGTCTCATCGCTGATGGTGAGTGATGGTTCAGGGTCATTATTGTTGATTACGCCAATCCCCTGGTTATCCGCCAGCATGGCATTGACCGGGTTGCTCAGGTTGACCATGAATGTTTCGTTTGTCTCTGAAATTGCGTCATCAATTATTGGAACACTAATTGTTCCTGATGTGCTGCCTGCCGGTATAACCAAAACACCACTTGTTGCAGTATAATCTCCCGGAGCAACAGCTGTACCGTTAACTGTTTGGTAACTGATGTTTATTTCCAATCCACTGGCAGCGGATAAGCTGACAGTGAAATCTATTGCGCCCCTGTCTTCACTTTGAACTACGTCGTTAATTGAGATTGTTGATGGCGCATCATTATCATTGATGGTGCCAATACCCTGGTTATCTGCAATAACCGCATTGATTGAGTTGCTTAAATTAACAAAAAATGTTTCATTGTTTTCATCCAACGCATCATCGATAATCGGTACATTGATGGTTCCGGTTAAATCGCCTGGCTGAATTGTCAAACTACCGCTTGTGGTGGTGTAATCATTTGTTGCCACTGCTGTTCCATTATTTGTTTGAAAATCCACGCTAACCGGCAAATAACTTGCATTGGACAATGTAACAGTAAAACTCATATTGCCAATATTTTCGGTTTTGGTTTCATCGCTGATGGTAATATTTGGGCTGCCATCATTATCAACGATGGTAGCGGAACCCTGGCTATCCACAATGGTCGTATTAATTGGATTGCTCAAATTGATGAAGAAATTTTCATTTGCTTCTAACATCGCATCATCAACTATCGGGATACTGATTGTTGCAGTTGTGCTTCCTGCCGGAATGGTTAACGTGCCGCTTGTGGCTGTAAAATCCCCGGGCGCAACTGCTGTTCCATTCACTGTCCCGTAATCGACACTCACCGCTAACCCGCTTACTCCGGAAAGCGTAATTGTAAAAGTCATATTGCCGACATTTTCGCTTTCAATTTCATCGCTGATTGTCGTTGTCGGCGGGGCATCATTGTCGTTGATGGTGCCGATCCCCTGGTTATCTTCTATTGTCGCATTGACCGGGTTACCCAAATCTATATAAAAAGTCTCATTATTTTCATCAAAAATATCATTTATAATTGGAACATTAATGGTGCCGGTTGTGCTTCCCGCAGGAATGGTTAAAGTGCCGCTCGTTTCAGTATAATCAACCGGTGTTTCAGCAGTGTTGTTATTTGTTCCGTAGTCTATACTCACGTCCAGCGCACTAACAGCCGACATTGTTACGGTGAAACTCATCGTGCCAATATCTTCGCTTTCAGTCTCATCACTGATAGAAATCGCTGGTTGCGCATCATCGTTATTGATGGTGCCAACTCCCTGGTTATCAGCAATATTGGCGTTAACCGGGTTACTCAAATTTACAGTGAAGGTCTCATTGTCTTCATTAAAAGCCTCATCAACAATGGGGACATCGATTGCAGCGCTTGTGCTGCCTGCCGGAATGGTGAGCGTTCCGTTCGTTGAAGTGTAATCCCCGGGTGCAATTGCAGTACCGTCAATCGTTTGATAGTCCACGCTGACCGGCAAAACACTGGCATTGGATAGCGTAACAATGAAACTCATGTTGCCGATATTTTCGCTTTCTGTTTCATCGCTTATTGTGAAGTTAGGCGTGCCATCATTATCCACAATAGTGCCAAGCCCCTGGGCATCCGCAATTGTCGCATTAACCGGGTTGTTTAGATCAACAGTGAAAGTTTCGTTCGCTTCCGAAATAGTATCTTCTAAAATGGGAATATTGATTGTGCTGGTTGTGCTGCCTGCCGTAATGGTTACGGTGCCGCTGGTTTCGGTATAATCATCAGGCGCCACTGCCAAGCCATTAGTCGTTTGATAATCCACACTAATCTCAAATCCACTGGCTTCAGACAGGGTTACGGTAAAGCTCATTGTACCGATATTTTCGTTTTCTGTCTCGTCACTGATGGAAATTGTTGGAGGAGCATCGTTATCATTGATCGTGCCAATGCCTTCAAAATCCGAGATGGTAGCATAAACCGGGTTAGTCAGGATGACGGAAAAATTTTCGTTTTCTTCATCAAGCGCATCATCGACTATTGCTACGGTGAAGGTAGCGGTTGTGCTTCCTGCCGGGATGGTCAGCGTACCGGTTGTTGCAGAAAAATCGTCCGGGGCAAAAGCCGAGCCATCATTTGTCTGGTAATCGACACTTATATCATATCCACTGGAGCCGGACAACGCAACAGTGAAAGTCATTGTTTCGATATTCTCATTTTCTGTTTCATCGCTAATAGAAATCGAGGGCGGCGCATCATTATCAAGGATCGTACCGACACCTTGATTGTCAGCAAGTGTTGCATTAACCGGGTTGCTCAAATCTATAAAAAATGTCTCACTATTTTCATCTATCGCATCATCAACGATTGGAATAACGATTGTGCCGGTTGTGCTGCCGGCAGGAATGGTAAGAGTACCGGTTTTAGTCGTATAGTCTGCGGGAGTTTTTGCGCTGCTTTCATTTGTCTGGTAATCCACAGAAACAGCCATGTAACTTGCATTCGACAAAGTAACAGTGAAACTCATGTTACCAATATTTTCTTGCCCTGTTTCATCGCTGATGGTGATAGTGGGATTCCCATCATTATCCACAATCGTTCCCACACCTTGATCATCACTAATTGTCGCATTTACTGAGATCAGCAAATTTACAAAGAAATTTTCATTTTCTTCCAGCATGGAATCGTTTACAATCGGAATACTGATGGTTCCGGTTGTACTTCCCGCCGGAATTGTCAAACTACCGGTTTTAGAAATATAATCACCGGGTGCGATTGCCGTACCATTGGCGGTCTCGTAACTTACACTGATGTTCATTGCGCTGACAGAAGACAGGCTAACAGTAAATGTCATATTTCCGGCGTTTTCATTCCCGGTCTCGTCACTAATGGAAACTGTTGGCTGTGGATCATTATCAATAATGGTGCCGATACCCTGGTAATCGGCTATGGTTGCATTAACCGCATTGCTCAGATTAACTTTGAATGTCTCACTCGGTTCGGCTAAACCATCTTCAAGAATTGGAACCGTAATTGTTGCGCTGGTGCTTCCTGCCGGTATGGTTAAAAGACCGCTCTTAAAAGTGTAATCCAACGAAGCGTTTGCCGTACCGTTACTTGTTTGATAGCTAACTGATATCGTGGATCCACTTACAACGGACAGAGACACGGTAAACGTCATATTTCCGACATCTTCATTTTCAGTTTCATCACTGATTGAGACTGTTGGCGGCGCTTCATTATCAATAATGATGCCATTACCCTGGTTATCCAAGATGGTTGCATTGACCGGGTTGCCCAGATTTACTAAAAAATTTTCATTGTTCTCATCAAGAATATCATCTACAATGTAAACAACGATGGTGCCGTTGGTGCTGCCCGCAGGTATGGTTAAAGTGCCGCTTGTCGCAGTATAATCACCAGGCGCCACTGCCGAGCCATTTGATGTCTGGTAATCCACACTGATGGGCAGCGAGCTTACAGCCGATATTGAAACGGTGAAGTTTATTACTCCCACATTTTCATTTACAGACTCATCGCTGATGGTAATTGTTGGCGCTTCGTCATTATCAATAATGGTGCCGATACCTTGATTATCGGCTATGGTTGCGTTGGATGCATTGCTTAAATCCACACTAAACGTTTCGTTTGCTTCTGATGTGTTATCATCAATAATGGGAACATTAATCGTTCCGCTGGTCGTGCCTGCCGGTAGAATTAAGGTGCCGCTTGTATTTGAGTAATCACTTGAAACTTCGGCTGTTATATCATTCGTTTGGTAGTTTACGCTAACTTCCATTCCACTGGCAACTGACAGGGAGACAGTAAAACTTATTAAACCGACATTCTCGTTTTGAGAAGCATCAGTTATCGAGATTGTTGGCGGCTGGTCATTATCTCCGATAGTACCAATCCCCTTGTTATCCGCAATCGTTGCGTTGACAGGATTGCTCAAATTCACATAAAATTGTTCATTGTTTTCATCTATTGCATCATCGATCAATGGGACATAGATTGTAGCCGTGGTGCTGCCTGCCGGAATAGTCAGTGTACCGCTTGCATAAGTGTAATCGTTTGGCGCTGTTGCCGTACCATTTGCTGTCTGGTAGCTTACTGTCACGGCTGAGGCGCTGGTAGCTGACAGCGTAACAGCGAAGTTCATGGAACTGGCATGTTCGTATTGAAAAACATCACCAATTGAAATTGTAGGTGCATCGTCATTATCATTGATGGTGCCGTTCCCTTTATTATCCGCTAACGTTGCATTTACCGGGTTGCTTAAATTTAGGGAAAAACTTTCGCTATTTTCATCAATTTCATCATCGATAATAGGAACATTGATCACACCGGAAGTTGTGCCTGACGGAAAAGTTAAGGTGCCGCTTGTGGATGTATAATCTCCGGGCGCAATTGCCGTACCATCATTTGTTTGGTAATTTACCCGTATTTCTGAAGCGCTCGCGCCTGAGAGTGTAACGTTGAAAGTCATTGTGCCAACATTTTCGCTCTCAATCTCATCACTTATAGATATTGTTGGTTCCGCATCATTATCAATGATAGTGCCGATACCCTGGTTATCAGCCAGGGTTGCATTTACGGCGTTGCTTAGGGCAATAGTAAATGTCTCATCACTTTCGTCCAGTGCATCATTAAT
>JACKQG010003358.1_pt1 | contig 19751 bp, 13 predicted proteins | sample 8237621 | NCBI WGS metagenome assembly JACKQG01 (sample SAMN15677084, study PRJNA649215) | marine metagenome | biome: marine; feature: Black Sea; material: saline water; isolation source: suspended particulate matter (SPM) from the Black Sea western gyre | collected 2013-06-09/2013-06-10 | depth... | reverse complement strand
CACCACACCACACTACTAGATACTCGTTGTCAGCGCTATTGTAAGTCACTCCAACTTTAGAATTACCTACATTATAATCTTTATTACCGTCAGGTCCCATATCACTGATGCGAAAATCATTGGTGCCAATTTCAGCTCCAGTGACTGCGTTGATGCGCTGACCGTAAACCTCCCACTCCTCATCAGAATCATCACCTGCCCATACCACTAAATATTCATTGTTGGCACTATTATAAGCCACGTCTGGATTAATTGCATCGTATGCATGGTTTCCATCAGGCCCCATATCGCTGATGCGAAAATCATTCGTTCCGATTTCAGCGCAGGTTGCTGCATTGAGTCGCTGTCCATAAATTTCATCCTCATTTACTACATCCCTACCACACCACACTACTAGGTACTCGCCATTCGTGCTGTTATAAGCCACAGCTGGCTTAGTACCATCAAAATCATCATCCCCATCAGGTCCCATATCGCTGATGCGAAAATCATTGCCACCTACTTCAACACCATTAACTGCATTGATGCGCTGACCGTAAATCTCAAATTCATAAGCCACAAGCGATCCCGTGTTATCACCACCCGACCAGACTACGAGATACTCATTGTCCGTGCTATTGTAAGCAACATCTGGTGCTTGTGCAATATAATCAGTATTCCCATCAGGTCCCATATCGCTGATGCGAAAATCATTTGTGCCTACTTCAGGATCTATAGTTACTGGATAAATAGCAGTTGCAAGAGCAGCTCCATCCACTTCAATGCTTATAACGCTTTCTGAAACGTTCATGTAAGCAGGAAGCTGAGTACCAGTGTCATCGAAAACTGTTACATCGCCAAGAACAACTGCTCCATCCTCTGTCCGCCATTGCCAGCCATCATTTTCACTACGGTTCTCTAAAATACCAGCACAATTAACTTGTCCTTTTATAACTAAATCACCTTCAAGTCTTAAGAGTTCCGGAATAATGAACTGTTGCTCTATGCTGGCTGTTTTGGAAATATATTGTTCAATGATACCACCTCGGTCGTAAGAGACAATCTTGCGTTCTTCATCTTTGATACTGGGTTTTACTTTATTTTTCCCGATGTTCAGTAATTGTTTTGTGCCAGCATAAACATCCAACAATTGCCACTTCCATTCAAGATTAAACCTGGTCGGTTTAAAACATACTGCATCTGAAGTGAATGTTACTGTATGGTTCGGATTGTTCAGTTGGAGTCCCCCTGTCGTTGTTTCCAACTTGTTAATCGCTATTGAAATAGCATCTTCTGGTGAGATTATTGAAGCTGTTTCATGTGCAAAAACTTGGTTTTGGTTAATAATAACAAGTAAAGAAAAAGTTGCTGAGATTAAAAATGTTAAACTGTACAGAATCCATTTTCTTTTCAAAAGCTTTCTGATATTCATTTTTTCCTCCTAAAAAGTAAGTATACGAACATTATTTTTTCATTCTATTTAAAAATAACTATCAAGATTAATAAACCATAATAGTTCTGTAAAATCAAAAGCTTTCTTTTTTTGAAGCGAGGACCCTTGCCCTCTCCACCAACAAATCCCGATGATAAGGAATTCTAAAATAATCCCAGACGCCAACGAAGAAAGCTTGAGCCGCTATTTCGCTATGGTTTTTATTTCCTATGGCTATTATTGGCATATCAGGATATTTTTCATGGACTTTTATCAACAATTCAAATATCGCTTTATTTTGGGAAACTTCAATCAAAATTATATGAATAGTTCTCTTTTCGAAAATATGCCAAATTTTATTTTCTTTATTACATGGAATAACATCAAAAAATTGTTCCAGTCCATTTGTCAAGTCATGATCGGATACCAAAGTAGAGCCGAAAAGGATCAGCACCTTTTTTACGATATTATTGATTTTCAAAGACATAAAACCTTTGATTATTGATAACTTTTTGAGAAACAAGTTTTAATACTCAAGTTTTGTTCCCAAATAAACCAGGAATCACCAACAATAATTATGGCTATTTAAGTAAATGAAATTTAAAGATTTGACATGAATGTCATGTAGTTGACTGGTTTAAATAAACAGGATGGATTTTGTAAATATTTACAAAGTTTTGTAAAATAGTACAAAATTGCTTGAGTTACAAACGAGATGAATTTTAGATTTTTATTGTGGGAATAATGTAAAATTGGTTTTGTATTACAGAACCGATGCTATCACTCGAAGTGATGGTATCGGTATAATGATAAAAAATCTCTGAAGCATTCTTTTTAAAAACGAGATTTTTTAAAAACGGAAGCATCTATCTCATGTTTGGTCATAATACGATGAAAATTACCAACATCCATGCCGGCAAGTTTTGCTGCTTTTGAGATGTGACCGGAGGTCGCCTGCAAACATTCTTTTATAAATTCTTTCTCTGCTTTATCGGATGCGCGGCGCTTTGCTTCCTGTAAATTGGATGGTTTTTCTTCTTCACCAAAAATTTTTTGAGTTCCGCGGACGCGAGCCGGAAGGTGAATCGCTTCGATTATTTCATTCCCAGTCAATGTTACTGCATGAAGCATAATATTCTCTAATTCTCTGACATTGCCCGGGAAATTATAAGCCATAAGAATTGCCTCTACTTCGGGCGAAAGTAGTTTAATGTTTTTGTCAGACGTTTTATTATAAAAATCCAAAAAATATTTAACCAGTAATGGAATGTCACTTCGCCGGTGGCGTAATGGGGGCAATTCGATTTCCACAACATTCAGCCGGTAATAAACGTCTTCCCGGAATTTGCCCTCATTAACTCGTTGTTGCAAATTTTTATTGGTTGCCGCGATCACTCTTACATCACAGAATTTAATGTCTGAATCCCCGACTTTTGAGTATTCGCCGGTTTGTAAGATCCGCAAAAGTTTCACCTGCATGGCTGGACTCATCTCACTTACCTCATCCAAAAAGATCGTTCCGCCTTCAGCTTGTTCAAACCAACCTGTTTTGTCTTTAATAGCGCCTGTAAACGCTCCTTTTACATGTCCAAAAAGTTCTGATTCCAGTAAATTTTCCGGCAGCGCACCGCAGTTTATTGGGATGAATGGCTTGTCTCTGCGAAGGCTATTATAATGTATGGCTTTAGCGACTAACTCTTTTCCGGTACCACTCTCACCCTGAATGAGAATAGTTGCGTTTGAATCTGCCACTTGTGATACAAGTTTTAGAACATCTAACATTTTTGGATGGTGACCAATTATTGAATCAAATCGGTATTTACTCCTCAATTCAGTCTCAAGTTTATCGACTTTATTTTTCAGTCTTTTTTGTTCTAACGCATTGTAAGCGGCAAGAGAGATAAAATCGGCGAACTCCTTAATGAATTCGCATGTATCTTTTTCAAAGACGCCCTCAACTTGACGGTTATCAAGATAAATTACACCAAATATCTTATTCTTAAAAATCAGGGGAATGCAGATAACAGAAAGAATCTTAATCCGTGTAGCGCTTGGGCTTTCTTTTAGGAGTGGTTCATCGAGAGCATTGCGGAAACATAATGCTTCACTTTTTTTCTTCACCTGGTTAATAATAGTACGACTGACTTCAAATTTCGGATTTTCTATATCTTCCCGCGCTAAGTTTCTTGCTGTTTCAAATAAAATTTCATCGTGATCACCAATCAGGATTAAAAGTCCCCGCTCAGCGCCTGTTAACTCAATTGCCCGGTCTATAGACAACTCAAGGACTTTATTCACGTCTGTTTCAGCAAGGACCTGCTTTCCAATCTCAAGCAGATGTTCTGCAGAATTGGAGAGAGAACTTGTAATCGTGTGTTTAGGATTTGATCTTATTTTCAAAACTACCTCTCTAATTATCTATTCTCAATCAGCCAAATATCGCCAATTCGTTCATAATTAATAAAAAATAGTTCTTTACCATCTGTACAAATATCTGTTGAACGGGCAACAGCGCAACTAGGAGTACCATAAAAAGTAACCTGTTGCTGGTTATTGCCATCAATTGATGTTTTCCAAATATTTCTTATCCCATTAATCGTCGCTGTATAGTAAATAAATTTGCTATCGGAAGACCAGCATAAACCGTACCCACCGCTCGTTTCTTTGTGGTTCGTTAATTGGATTGATGTTCCTCCTTCAAAAGGGATAATGTGGATATTTCTTGCAATACCAATTTGATTCGATGAATATGCGATCCACATACCATCCGGAGAAATTTTAGCTGAAACATCACCATCGCCTTCAGGAGTACAAGTTAATCGCCTTGTATTTTTTCCTGAGCTTGTCATTATCCAAATAGCACCATTTGGATCTTTTTTTGAATAAACAATCCATTTCGCATCCGGCGACCAGGCTGGCTTTAAATCAAGAATCTTATCAGAAGTAAGCTGCGTAACTTCCTTTGTTTCCACATCAAATATTTTTATTTCCATTTCTTTGGCATCGCCATCAACAAAAACAAATTTTTTTCCATCCGGCGACCAGGCTGGTGATTCACAAGAGTCTTTTGGTCTATAAATTATTTTTGCATTGCTGCCATCGCGATTACATATCCACATATCCAAATTTCCCTGGCTTCTTGAAGCAAATAATATTCTCTTCCCATCAGGAGAAATACTTGGATCGACTGTTATATGGTTCCAGTTTGTTACCTGCCTGATGGATTTTGGAGCACTAGTATCTGCAAGATCGATTGCAAAAATATTACTTCTGATGGTAATTTTTGAATAAGCAATCTTTTTACAATCTGGGGAAACGTCCATAGATTGAATTAAAGCGCCAAAGGTGACAGGAATAGCATCGCCAACCGGTTTTTTTTCACCTTTTGAAAGTTTTTGATACCAAATATCATTCATCCCACCTCTGTCTGACCTAAAATAAATACCATTTTGATTGGAATTCCAAATTGGGGAGGTATTATTGTAAGTATCATCACAGATGAAAAATCCCTTTTTCTCTAAAATATTTTGAATCCGTATTTTCCTTGCTCTATTACTTCCAAAAGCGAAGGCAAGCCATTTGCCATTGCCAGAAAATGAAGGACAACTTAAATAATCGTCGCTATCAGAAGAGTAAATTAAGTTAGTGTTTTTGCCATTTGATTCGGTCAAATATAATTTTCGACTTGAAGATGAATTAAAAGCAATTTTTTGACCATCCGGGGACCAGGATGGAGATCCTTTTCGATTTGAAATTTGACTGATAGATTTTTCTATAGTGTTATAAATAAATATTCCTCCATCACCTCTATCAGAGAAAAAAGCGATTTTATTTCCATCGGGAGACCATTTTGGAGCCCTATCCTGGGATAGATCATTTTCGGTTAAATTATTTGTTTCACCAGTTTTTAAATCTTTCATCCAGATGTCAAGGTTCCCTAAGCGATCCGATGTAAAGACTATCTTTTCGCCGTTTGGAGAAAATGAAGGTTCATCTTCCAATCCAGACCAGTTGGTTAAGGGGATAGTTCGGGCATTTGTAAAATTTGAACCCAAAGTAATTTCAGTTGATTTTCGAAATAGTTTTGTAAAAAAGATACTACTCAATAAGATGATAATAAGAATCAAAAATGGCAAAAAATAACTCTTGAATTGTTTTTTTAAATATCCTGGTTTTGTTTTGATAAGTGTTTTAGCAAATTCATTAGCATTCTGAAATCTTTGATCAGGAAGTTTATTTAGCGCTGTTTTTAAAACATCTATGACCTTCCTTGATTTAAGATATTTAGTCAATATCTTAATGTCAGGAGTTTCATTCAAAATTGACTCTAACACATCCAAGGTAGTTTTGCCTTTAAATGGTAAATAACCACTTACCAATTGGTAAAGTACAACACCAAGCGAAAAAATATCAGTTCTCGAGTCAACACTTTTTTTTCTGATCTGCTCTGGCGACATATAAGAAGCTGTACCTTGGAGGGTAGTTACAGATGTTTTAAAATAGTCATGGGAAAATTTATTTGATCGATCAGCGTCCTCCGGCAAACTTAGTTCTTTTTCTTTTCCCAGTAACTTAGCCAAACTAAAGTCCATTACTTTAATTGAGCCGTCCTTACACAACATTATATTATCCGGTTTAATATCCCGATGGATAATTCCTTTTTCATGTGCCGCGGATAAAGCGCTGCAAACTTTTATACCAATATCTATGACATCTCTTTTCGGAAAAGCGCCGCGTTTTTCCAGAGCCTGGCGCAGCGTCTCTCCTTCAAGATATTCCATCACTATAAAATGAAAATCTTCTTGTTGACCAATATCAAAAACGGTACAGATATTTGGGTGGTTAATGGATGAAGCGGAGCGGGCTTCGACAAGGAACCTGTGAAGGTCTTCTTCTTGAAAATCGGGATTTGGATGGATTACTTTTATGGCGACATGTCTTTTCAGACGAATATCAAAAGCTTTATAAACCGTGCCACTGCCGCCTTTGCCGATTTGTTCGAGGATTTTAAAGTGATTTAATTGTTGCAACATAAGTCGAAGATCTCTATTTTAGATAACCGATCAAGTGAATTGTTTTCTAAAACCTGTTAAGAGAAAACTTTAGAACTTATCTTTCAGCAAATTTTTACGTTCGGATAATAAAGATTGTAATTTATGGGCAAAGCAGATATATTAAATATATAATTTTTCTAATAATAGTCAAGCAAAAAGTTTAGGATCAGGTTAATAGTTCACTTCCATGTGAAACAAGATGTCGCCCACTTATATTGTGGTTTACTAACACATCGATAATTTCAATAAAATTGTTCGTCAATTTTAAGAAGTGAGTTTCTAATAAGTGGACGACATCTTTCATTACCTAACAGGGGTATTACCACCCTTAACATTTTTATATTGCTTTTTTAATCTTTTATTATTATTTTAAATCTACCCTTTTTATAACTTTTGTCAACTACAAACAAGAAATACCTTATGGCAAAATATAATTCCCATCAAAAAAAATCTCCCAACGAAAATCCTAAAATCGGTAAAACAATCCTCAACGATATTCGCGAAGAAAATATTCCCCGCTCTCTGATTCAGGAATTTAAGGACATTTATCATTTCTACATTGACCTTGAGAGCAAAAAGAAACTTGCAGAGATGGGCAGGATTAGGAGATGGTTCAGGGTTGGCTGGTGGATTTTAAAGAGCATGTTTTTTAAGCTGACGCCGGTGAGAAGGATTTTATTTCTGCTGGGTATAATCTTAACATTTGCTTCAAACAACAACGATACTGACAATAAATGTTTATTTGGCGTTGCTGTTATCATCATTGTTCTCATGCTGGAATTAAAAGACAAACTTCTTGCCCGTGATGAGTTAATGGTGGGCAGGGCGGTTCAGATGTCACTTTTGCCCGAAGAAAATCCAAATATCCCCGGCTGGGATGTCTGGATCTATTCTCGTCCTGCTAATGAGGTCGGGGGCGATTTGGTTGACTATATGAAACTTAGTGAAGAAAAATGGGGACTTGCACTTGGCGATGTGGCAGGCAAAGGGCTTGGCGCTGCTTTGCTGATGGCAAAACTTCAGGCAACGCTGCGGGCGATTGCTCCGAATTTCCTGTCCCTGTCTAAATTGGGCGAAGAATTAAATAAAATATTTTGCCGCGACGGTATCCCGGCTCGTTTTATTTCCCTTGCTTTTTTAGAGCTAATTTCTGATTCCGGTAAAGTTAAATTTTTGAACGCCGGACACATGCCGCCTTTGTTGGTTTCAAAGACCAGGATCACTGAACTATCGCACGGTGAAGCAGCGTTAGGTATTAAAGATAATGTTTCCTATAAAGAACATTCAATAGAACTTCAACAAGACGATTTACTTATGCTTTATTCAGACGGCGTCACCGAAGCACGCAATCGTAAAAACGAATTTTTCGGTGAATCACGGTTGATGAATTTGCTTTCTAAAAACAGTCACCAACTTTCAGCAGAAATTGGTAAAAAAATATTGGCAGCAGTAAAAAGTTTTATCGGGAATGAGCGGGCGAGTGATGATCTTTCGATGGTTTTGTTGAGACGGGGGAAATAATTCAAGAAATATTGTTGAAATTTGGATAAATATTTATTATAATGTGGACGAGATAAAAGTTAATCAGCAAATATTAAAAAGAGTTATAAAAGAATGAGCGAATCGTTATTTAAATTTGAAGATTTAATCTCAAACTCCCAATATGATATTATATTAGGTGATACATTAAAAAATATATTGCACCTTGAAGAAAATAAATTTGACTTAATTATCACTTCACCTCCCTACAATGTTGGAAAGGAATATGAAACAAAACAATCAATCGAGAAATATTTAGAAAAGCAGGATGAAGTCATTAATCAATTAACCAGAGTATTATCCCCCAAAGGAAGTATCTGCTGGCAAGTTGGTAATTATGTAAAAAATGGAGAGATTTTTCCTTTAGATATTTATTATTATCAAATTTTCAAAAAGAATAATTTAAAGCTAAGAAATAGAATAATATGGCATTTCGGACATGGTTTACATGCTTCAAAAAGATTTTCAGGTCGATATGAGACTATTCTTTGGTTTACAAAAGGAGATGAATATATCTTCAATTTAGATAGTGTAAGAGTGCCTTCAAAATATCCTGGGAAGAGGCATTTTAAAGGTCCCAAGAAAGGGCAACTATCTGGGAATCCTAATGGAAAGAATCCATCTGATATTTGGGAAATAATAGTGAATGATTGGGAAAAAGAACTGTGGAATATTCCAAATGTAAAATCTAATCACCCGGAAAAAACAGAACATCCATGTCAATATCCAATTGAGCTTGTAGAAAGGTGTGTTTTAGCATTAACAAATGTAGATAGTTGGGTGTTGGATCCTTATGCTGGAGTAGGATCAACATTGATTGCATCACTAAAAAACAATAGAAACGTAATTGGAATAGAAAAAGAAGAAAAATATGTCAATATAACAAAAGAACGAATAAAGAAACTGCATAATGGTACATTGAAATTAAGGCCAATAAATAAACCAATACATAAACCATCTCCAAAGGATAAAATTGCAAGAGTGCCGGAAGAATGGTTGTTTGGAAACGATTGAGGAAAATTTATGAAGTTAGCCAAAAAATACTCTCACTTGAATGGTGAAGAATATTTAATTGTTCACCACAATAACTTATACAAAGAAATTTTAGATATTATCAACATTGTAGATGCTGAAGCACTGAAAACAAAAGTCAGTGAAGAAAAAACAAAAATGGGAAAAAAGCTATATAGCCCAAAGGAGCTTAATAAGGTTTTTGATAAAAAATTTTCAGAAAAAGATTGGAATGATAGCAGGTATCAGTATTACATTACTTTAAACAGAGAGTTGATGGAAAAAAGTATTGCCATGCCATCGAAAGAACAAAAAAAATTTTTAATTGCTCACGGTGAAAAGGAACCGATATTCTCATATAAGCAAACCGATTTTGTAAAAAATAAAATTGCTGTAGAAGTTCATTTTGGAGAATGTTCATTTGTAACGTATGATTTATTCGTTAAACACATGCTATTTTATTCTGGTGGAGTAATAAACTTGGGAATTGAAATATTACCAACAAAGAAAATGCAATCTCAAATGTCGTCAGGCATTGCATATTACGAAGGTGAAATCTATAATATAATGAGACAAGGTAGAAACAATCCCCCAGTTCCTTTATTAATATTGGGAATAGAGCCATAAAATAAACAGTAAGTTACTGTAAGTTTTAAAAAAATAAATCCTTGATTTTGTTGAGCTACTTATTAAGTCTATCGTTAACTTCCACTTACTGACATCAGTTAAATAATAATTTTATTAATGGAGCCAACCATGAAACGTTTCTCAACAATTCTTCTTTGTCTTTTACTAACTGCATCTTTCTCATTCACAAAAGAAAAAGATAAAAAAGAAAAGAAAAAAGATGTCATGAGTTCTTCCACTTTCTCCGGACTAAAATTCCGCAGTATCGGACCGGCTTATTGTTCCGGACGTATTGGAGACATTGCTGTGAACCCAAATGATTTTAGTGAATGGTACGTGGCTGTTGCCTCAGGGAATATCTGGAAGACAAACAATAACGGAACAACCTTTCAACCAATTTTTGAAAAGTATGGCGCTTATTCCATCGGCTGTGTTACGATTGATCCCAACAACACAAATGTTGTGTGGGCGGGCACCGGGGAAAATAACAGTCAACGTGCTCTCGGTTACGGTGATGGTGTTTATAAATCAGAAGATGGTGGGAAAAGCTGGAAAAATATGGGGCTGAAAACTTCCCGTCAAATTGGGAAGATTTTAGTTGATCCGCGGAATTCGGATGTGATTTATGTGGCTGCTGAAGGATCTGTCTGGGGACCTGGCGGTGAACGCGGATTGTACAAAACCACAGACGGTGGGAAAACCTGGAAAGCATTCAAAACAGTCAGTGAACATACTGGCATTTCCGATATGGTGATGGATCCAAGAGATCCTGATGTCATTTATGCGGCTTCTCATCAACGAAGAAGACACGTATTCACCAAGATTGATGGCGGGCCGGAAACCGCCATTTTCAAAACAACGGATGGTGGAGCGACCTGGAAAGAATTAAAATCAGGTTTGCCCGGAGGTGATAAAGGCGCGATTGGCTTGGCTATTTCACCGGTGAATTCCGATGTGGTTTATGCAATTATCGAAGCTGCGGGAAAAAGCGGCGGATTTTTCAGGACAACCAACAGGGGCGCTACGTGGAAAAAAATGAATTCGTATGTTTCAAATAGCCCTCAATATTACAATGAAATATTTTGTGATCCCAAAGATGTGGACAAAGTTTACTCCATGGACACAAGGACCAAAGTTACAGTTGATGGTGGCAAAACGTGGAAAAGTTTAAGCAATAACCAACGCCACGTTGATGACCATGCGCTCTGGATCGATCCGGATGATACGCGGCACCTGGTAATCGGTGGCGACGGTGGCATTTATGAAACTTATGATGAGGGGAAAAATTGGCTCTTTAAATGTAATCTGCCGATCACACAGTTTTACCGCGTTGCTGTGGATAATTCGGAACCATTCTATTATGTTTACGGCGGCACACAGGATAACAACAGCATGGGCGGACCATCGCGGACCACCAGTTCCTTTGGCATTATAAATGACGACTGGTACGTAACCAATGGCGGCGATGGATTCTGGTCAGCGATTGATCCGGTAAACCAAAATATTGTTTATGCGGAATCACAGTACGGTTACATGGTTCGGTATGACAGGAAGAGTGGCGAATCAATCAGCATAAAACCGCAACCCAGAAAAGGCGAATATACTTATCGCTGGAACTGGAACACGCCGCTTTTTATCAGCCCCCATTCTCACACCCGGATTTATTGTGCGGCGAACAAGGTCTTTCGCAGCGAGGATCGCGGCAACACCTGGAAAGTTATCAGTGATGATTTAACCAAGCAAATAGATCGTAATAAATTAAAAGTGATGGGCAAAGTCTGGAGTGTCGATGCTGTGGCAAAAAATGCTTCCACTTCTCTGTACGGCACAATCATTTCGTTGGATGAGTCAATAATTCAGGAAGACTTGCTTTATGCCGGAACTGACGATGGGTTGATTCAAGTAACTGAAAATGGAGGTCAAGGTTGGCATAAAATTGATAAATTTCCCGGGGTGCCGGATACTACTTATGTCAGTGATATTTTGTCTTCCAAGTTTGACGCGGATGTCGTTTTTGCCTCATTTGATAATCGCAAACGGGACGACTTCAAACCATACATTTTAAAAAGTAGCAACAAGGGAAAATCGTGGGAATCTATTTGTTCTAATCTTCCGGAGAACGGAACAGTTCATACCATTCAACAAGACCATGTTAACCCGGATTTGCTTTTTGTGGGAACTGAATTTGGTGTTCATTTTACAGTTGATGGCGGCAAAAAATGGATACAATTAAAATCCGGCTTGCCCACCATCTCAGTGAAAGATATTGCTATTCAAAAACATGAGAATGACCTGGTATTAGCAACCTTTGGGCGGGGATTTTATATTTTAGATGATTACACTCCCCTGCGAGGATTAAAAAAAGAAGATCTCAAAAACGATGCCTTAATTTTCCCGATTAAAGATGCACTGGTGTTTGTACAAAGTCGGGGGAAATATGGTCAGGGTGCGACATATTTCGCAGCTAAAAATCCACCCGTTGGCGCCGTATTCACTTACTATTTGAAAGAAACACCAAAAACGCTCAAACAACAACGCAAAGATAAAGAAAAGAAATTACTCAAAGATAAAAAGCCAATTCCATACCCCAGTTGGGAAGAACTTCGAGCGGAAGAAAATGAGGAAAAACCGTTCCTGTTATTTACAATTTACGACGCGGAAGACAATGTGGTGCGAAAACTCACTGCTTCACCCAAAAAAGGGATCAACCGAATAGTCTGGGATTTTCGTTACCAGGATCCATCTCCTGTGCGGTTGAAAAATAATAAATACGACCCGTTAGCCAAAGGGAGAAATGGGATATTATTAGCGCCGGGTACATACAAAGTATCCCTGTCGCAAAGTGTGAATGGCGATTTAACCGAACTTGTTCAACCGCAGGAATTTAAAACTGTGGCGCTTGACAATTCAAGTCTGCCAGTGAGTGACCGTTCAATCCTGGTGACATTTCAAACAAAAGCAGCAGAACTGTACCGCGTCGTTCAGGGCACCATGAATGCAGCGAATGATCTGAAAAAGCGTTTTGAACATATCAAGCAGGCGATTCATAATACGCCAAATGCTCCGGCAGAACTCATGCAACGCGAGAAAGCAATGGAAGCAGATTTAAATTCGATTCTAATCATTTTTAATGGCGACAGAACGATCAGCAGGAGGAATGAAAATCCCCCGACTTCTCTATCCAGCCGACTGCGGACCATGGCTTACACGCATCGGAGATCTACTTCAGAAATTACACAAACCGAGAAAGATGCTTACCAAATTATTAAGGAAGAATTCACTCCTTTGTACGGAAAGCTGAAAAAATTGGTAGAAAAGGATTTGAAAGAATTAGAAAAATCGCTTGAAGAAATTAAAGCGCCGTGGACGCCGGGGAGGTTGCCTGTTTGGGAGGAATAGGTAATTTGGTAATTGGGGGATTAGGTAATAAGTGGATTAGGTAATTTGGTAATAAGTGGAATAGGTAATATGGTAATAGAACTAAAACTAATTACCTCATTACCAAATTACCCAGTTACCTTAATACCCAACGACCAGCCAAATATTGATTTTAATCGTATCTTGAAAACACATCTAAACAAGGAGTTAGGCATGGAAAAAGTTCAAGAACTATTTGTAATTCTTGAAGACAAACCAAATGCGCTTGGAGCGCTATTAAATATTTTATCTAAAAATAAAATTAATATTGAAAGCTTAGGCGTTTTTGTTGACAGCGCTAAACTGTTAGTTGACAATGTTGAAAAGACTCAAAAAATTCTGCTTGAGAAAAATTTCGCCGTGGAGGTACGTGAAGTACTCAAGGTTAAAGTAAAAAATTCAAGCAAAGAATTAGCTTACTTAACAGAAAGAATCGGGCATGTTGGCATCAATATATCGCACGCTTATGGTACAAGCAATAAACAGGATAAGAAAATAACACTTATTTTAGATGTCTCCGATGTCGATACGGCTTTGTCATTATTTGATTGAACACAGCTTCAATAAAATATTGTGGAGGTTTAATATTGAGGTTTATATTTTTTAAATATCTGGTAACAGCAACGTTAAGCGTGCTGGTTCTTTCATGTCAAAAAAATGAAAAATCAGCAAACACATCAGCAACGAATATTAAAATACGAGCGCTAAAAGATACGGTTGGATTTTCCTTTACCAAAGAACAAATACAAGCTGTGGTTAATATTTCGGAAAAACTTGAACGAAAATCGTTAGATGAAAACCGGAAGCAGTTTGGAAATAACTACTGGATAGCCGGTGGTTGTCCGCATGACGATCATCTTTTGGCAGGCAGAGTTTATGTCCACCTTTTCCAAAATTTACGGGCAAAGCGATTCGTTTTATTTGGTGTTGCTCATAAAGCACAGAAATGGGGGGCGCAGGATTATTTGATTTTTGATTCGTTTGATTATTGGCGCGCGCCGGCTGGCCCTGTGAAGGTTTCCCCGTTGCGAAATGAGATTATCAATTTGCTGCCAGAAAAAGATTTTGTCATCAATGATGAGTGGCAAAGTGAGGAGCATTCTGTAGAAGGAATTGTGCCATTCATTCAACACTACAACCCGGATGCTGAAATTGTTTCCATACTCGTGCCTTACATGAATTGGGAAAAAATAGAAGAACTTTCCGCAAACCTTGCTGTCGTGTTGAATAAAATTATTCAAAAGAACAACTGGAAATTGGCTGAAGATATTGCTTTTATTTGTTCCAATGATGGAGATCATTACGGTGATTCGGATTGGGGCGGACGGAATTTTGCTCCATTTGGTGTCGATGAAACAGGGTATTTGCAAGCAACGAATCAGGATTTGAGTCTTGCAAAATCCACGCTTTGCGAACTATTAACAGCTGACAAATTGAAAAATTTTTGTGATCGCGTGTGGGGTGAACACGATTTAAAAGAATATAAAATCCGCTGGTGTGGCAGGTTCTCAGTTCCTTTTGGTCTGAACACAGTCAGAAAATTAATGGATAATCTCGGACAAACACAACTCAAAGGGTATCTTCTGCGCTACGATTCAAGTTATAAGCTTGGAAAACTGCCTTTGGAGCATTATGGAATTGGGACAACAGCGCCAAATAATATTCGTCATTGGGTGGGATATAGTGCTATTGGGTATCGGTAGTATCTAAACAGTGGACTTTTTGCACATTGGGAAAAAATTCTGAATTAAAAAAAAGAGCGTTTGGAAGGTAATTTGGTAATAAGGAAATTAGGTAATAAATATTTAATCAGTATAATGAACTCCCCATTACCCAATAAACAAATTACCTATTTACCCAATTACCATATCAGCATTAAATCAATTGTAATAATACACTCTTTACAAAAATTTACACCTTAAATTTTAGAACGACCACCAAACCATGTTAGAAGAAATCCTGTTTCAATATCAAAATTTATTGCATAAAATTGAATTAGTCATAAAAAAATTAAGCGATTATTATGCAGAGCACATTATATGCAAGCCAGGTTGCAGTTCATGTTGTGAAGTTGAACGGACAGTTTTATCGTTAGAGGCTTATGTTGCTGAACAACAACTTTTAACATTATCAACTCAACGAATAAAAAAATTACGCAACCGGCACCGCAAAAATGATGACCTATGTCCCATGCTTTGGAACAAAATGTGCGTTATATATCCTGCTCGCCCGGTAATCTGCCGCACCCATGGTTTGCCAATTTTTTATCATGAAGCGGAAATTACTTTTGTGGATTATTGCCGGCTCAATTTTACAAAGCTGCCTGAAAACTATAATTTTTTAAATAAAAATGTGTTGGATTTAACGAAGTTTAACTCGGAGCTTGTTCAATTGGATCAGCAATTTACGGAACAGGTTTTGGGTAAACAATGGCAGCCGGATAATCGTATTTCGCTGAAGAGAGTTTTGAGAGAATTGGATACGACAAAGACAAGTAAAAAATAATCATAAACCTTCACCATGTGTCAGTGATGAAAGGACTAAAAAATTCCAACGGATGAGCAGCCAACGGATTTTAGCTATCGGTTACTTTATAAGAATGTCTCAAACAGATAGTGATTGAACGAAAACACTATCAGATATAAAAATCTTTTAGGCTTATTAAAAGCTTTAATTCGTATCCGTTGGCTGCTCATCCGTTGGGCATAATTTTTCGTTTTTAACTGCACCATCCCATCCATCCTTTATTTACCAGGTGAACGGTTACATTTTTTATTTTTTTCTGTGACAGTTCTTCTTCGGCGAATCAATCAATAGTAGAAATCTGCCGAAGATTCTAATTCCGTGGGAGCTTCTTTCTGTCTGTAAAATCCAAAAAATAGTAAAAACACGCCATTTTCAACCTATGAATATCGAATACCGAATTTTACAATCTATTCAAACAACATACATTCCGCAAACACATCCTGAAAATCCACCCGCATAGACAACTCGACGTATTCCACAAAATTAATTATCTTTTCAGTTTCCTTGCGCGCTTTCTTTGAGAGCAAGAATTTTTTTGCTCCCAGGCTGGCGGCATTGCCAACAAAACTTATTCGATCCATTGGAACTTTGGGGATCAACCCGATTTTTTGAGCATTATGTTTATTGAGATAGCTGCCAAATGCGCCGGCGATGAGAATTTTTTCAACATCAATAATCGAAATTCCTAATTCTTTACATAAAATATTTATTCCCGCAGCAATCGCACCTTTCCCTAACTGGACTTCACGAATGTCTCGTTGCGTGATCAATAATTGACTCTCCTCCGAAGAATTTTCATTTGGCAGAAGATCGAAGGAGTTATTGTTATCTGTTTTTATCACACTGTTTCTTAACCATTCCGGAATCTCTTTTGATTGTGGAAGATCAAGTTTTCCAGTTACATCTACGATGCCAAATTTTAACAGTTCTGCCACAACATCTATCAACCCGGTTCCACAAATGCCTTTGGCATCAACATCACCGATAACGTGGAAAAATGGTTGATCATTTTCAAAAACACATTTATCTATGGCGCCTTCCATTGCCCGCATTCCGTGACTGATATGTCCTCCCTCAAAAGCCGGCCCGGCAGCAGCAGAACAGCACAATAATCTTTGTTTACTGCCAAGTACAATTTCCCCATTGGTACCGACATCAATTCCCAGGGTGATTTTATCGCTGTTATGAATTCCGCTTGCTAAAATGAAACCGGTAATATCGCCGCCCACATAACCTGAAATATTAGGAAGTGTCGATACCATGGCCCTGGAATGAATGGTAATACCCAGTTCTTCTGCTCTAAATTTTTGACTTTTTCTAAAGGCTGGAATGTAGGGTGTTTCCGCGATGAATTGTGGCGTTACGCCAAGAAAAAGATGGTTCATAATTGTGTTTCCAGCCAAACTCATTTCGTAAATTTCCCGGAAATTTACATTGGACTGTTTACACAAATCTTCAATGATCCCATTAATCGCTTCAGTAACATCAGTTTGCAGCTTAACTAATCCACCGGGTTCTGACGTGGCATAGTGGACGCGGGAAATAACATCTTCGCCTTGTTTAGACTGCGGATTGGTGCATGCGCTGATTGCTAAAACATTTCCTGATAACATATCAATTAATGAGCCGACGATTGTGGTTGTTCCCAAATCAAAAGCAAGACCAAACAGCCGCCCTGTTGTATCCCCGGCGTCATAAGATATGATTTGATCTTCATCTATTGTGAAGGTAGCTTTGAACTCATTTTTTCTCAAAAACGTGGGCAGGTTTTGTAAAACCGGCAATGGCGTAAAAATTTGTTTCTTTTGTAATATTGTACTCGTATTAAGATTTGAAAAATCGTCTACCTGGTTATCGATACCCGGTGTTTTCATTTCAAGATAGACTTTTTTTAAATGGGTATCAACATTAATTTTATCAGCCAGATCATAAGTTAAAAATTGAGTGGTTGTTGCTTTTTCTTCCGAAATAATTTCCACTGACAATTCGGTTGTTACATTAATTTGGCAGGCAAGGTGGATGCCTTGACTTCTCTCTTCAGGCGAGAGTGTGATCTCCTCTTCGGAAGTGTAAGGAATTTTTTTGTGAACAACTTTTACTTTACATTTTCCACATTTTCCCCGACCGGCACATAGACTGGGTATATTTATTCCGGCTTTGTCTGCCGCTTCTATCAAATTTGTTCCAGGTGGAACTTTAACCGTTTTCTTTTTTGGCAGAAAATGTATTAGTACGTCTTTAATATTCAATTTTATCTCCCCAGGTTCTATTTTGGACACTGCAATGCGAAACACAAATTTGTAAAGAATAAAAATTATATTTTTGCAAAAACGAATAAGGTAATTTGTTTATTAGGTAATTAGGAAATTGACAAAAAATCAATTTTGTTATTACCCAATTACCATGTTACCCAGTTACCTACTCAATATTTATTTTTCCTATTCATTATATTTTCCTACTCATAAGAAAAGAACTCTACATATTAGTAACCAAGCACCTTTATTTTTTTTGCTATAGCTTCAATGTGTCCAGGATCCGTTCCACAACATCCGCCAATTATATTAGCACCGGCACTGATAAGATCGGGGACAAGGTTTGCTATTTCTTCAGCGGTTTGCTCAAAAACAGTTTTTCCGTGGATAAGTTTTGGCAAGCCCGCGTTGGGATGAGCGATTAAATATTTATCGGTGTATTGTCTGAACTCGCTGATTATTTCTACCATTTGTTCAATACCATTCCCGCAATTGGTGCCTAAAATATCAACGCCCAGATCAACAAAAGTCTCCACTGCTTGCTCAACAGATGTTCCCATCATTGTGCGATAGCCCTGGTTGCCCTTGTCAAAAGTCATGGTAACAGCAACCGGCAAATCACAAACTTCCCTGACAGCTTTTACAGCGGCAGAAGCTTCACCTAAATCTGTCATTGTTTCAATAAGGATAACATCTGCACCACCGTCCGTTAATCCGCGGATTTGAATTTTAAAATTATCTACCATTTGTTCTTCCGTTGTTATCCCAAGGGGAACAAGAAAATGTCCGGTAGGCCCCACCGAAGCAAACACGAAAACGTCACTTCCAGCCGCTTGTTTGGATAGTTGGGCAGCAGTTCGGTTGAACGCTTCTGTTCGGTCTTCAAAGCCAAAGCTCCCTAATTTAAATTTTGAGCCGCCAAACGAATTGGTGAGAACAATATTTGCTCCCGCTTCTTTGTACGCTGTTGCAATTGATTTAACAGCTTCCGGGTGAGAAATATTCCATTCTTCAGGACAGTCGCCGGCTTTTAAACCTTTTTCCTGAAGCATGGTACCCCAGGCGCCATCTGAAACCAAAATTTTTTTCTGCTGCAGTTGTTGGATTATATTTTTCATTACTATCCACCTGTGTAGAATGACTTATAAAATGTTTGTTATTTAACTAATGTTTCACTAAAATAATTGTCAATGTGCCTCCCATGTTTACTCTTAAATTTGGGACGATGGTCTACTCCCCGGCTTCACCACCGGAATACCCTGCTTGCACAAAGGACAACTTTCAGGCTCATAAGTTATCACTTCCATTTCTAAAACTGAAAATTTCCGAACCGGAAAATCAACTTTACCCTGGCTTCGATCCACTAAAAATCCCACGCCTTTTAAATCCGCGCCAGCAGATTGTACCAATTCAATTACTTCCTTAATAGATCCGCCTGTCGTAACCACGTCCTCAACAACCAATACCTTTTCTTTCGGTTTTATCGTAAATCCGCGGCGCAATATCATTTCACCATTTTCACGCTCTGCAAAAATCGCGCGCGCGCTTACTAATCGTGCGACTTCCTGAGCCACGACAATTCCCCCAACAGCCGGCGCTATTACGACATCAATTTTATCAGTCATAAATTGAGCTGCGATTTCCCAACAGAGCTTCTGTGCTTGTACCGGATCCTGAAGAACCAATGCGCACTGAAAATACTGCGGGCTGTGCAATCCTGAAGTCAGTCTAAAATGACCATCCAGCAGTGCGGCTGTTTGTTTGAAAACTGTCAAAACTTCGTCTTTTGTCAAAGTAATTCTCCTTATTAGTGTAGATTTATTTTAAAACCATATTAGAGAAAAGGATTTGGAGTGCAATCTCCACAAGCGGATCAATTAATATTTATATTTTTACAGTAAGGAAGACCTTTAT
>JACKQG010003357.1_pt1 | contig 19752 bp, 15 predicted proteins | sample 8237621 | NCBI WGS metagenome assembly JACKQG01 (sample SAMN15677084, study PRJNA649215) | marine metagenome | biome: marine; feature: Black Sea; material: saline water; isolation source: suspended particulate matter (SPM) from the Black Sea western gyre | collected 2013-06-09/2013-06-10 | depth... | reverse complement strand
AAGAGCGGCGAGCTCTTTGGCCTGATGCGCGTGCGCTCCATGCAAATGAACGATGCTCATATCTACTGCTCCGAGGATGATTTCGAGCAAGAGTTCATGGACGTAATCGCCATGTACATGGAATATTTCGAAATTTTCAACATCGAGAAATACGTTATGCGCTTCAGCACACACGTCAAAGAAGGGCTGAGTAAGAAGTATGTTGATAATGAACGCCTGTGGTTGAAGACTGAAGAAATGGTTCGTCAGGCCATGCGCAACGGCAATGTGCCTTTTGTAGAGGTTCCTGACGAGGCGGCTTTCTACGGCCCCAAGGTAGACGTGCAAGTTTGGAGCGCCATAGGCCGCGAGTTCACGCTGGCTACGAATCAGGTAGATTTTTCTCAGCCGGTGAGCTTTGATCTGGCCTTCAAGAACAGCGCCGGAGAGGATGAAACCCCCTTGTGCATTCACCGTGCCCCTTTGAGCACGCACGAACGATTGATCGGCTTCTTGATCGAGCACTACGCCGGAAAATTCCCTGTTTGGCTTGCCCCCGAGCAAGCGAGCGTCATCCCCATCACAGATGACCAAAATGAATATGCTCTCGAAATTGAGCGTAAACTCAAAGCTATCAACGTGCGCGTCAAAGCAGATTTGGGCTCCGACCGCATGAATGCCAAGATCCGCTCTGCGCAGAAGATGCAGGTGCCTTATATGCTGGTCGTTGGCAAGCGTGAAGTCGAAGAAAACAGCATTGCTTTGCGCTTGCGAGATGGCACTCGTAAAGATGGCACGTCTGTTGATGAATTTCTCGATATGATTCAAGGAAAGATTTCAACGCGATCAGCAGAGTTGTAAAATCGGGAATGATAAACGATAAATGGTGAATTGTGAATGAGAATTAACAATTCACCATTTACAATTCCCAATTCCCCTGATATACTCCGCCCGGTTTTGCACAAGCAGACCAAAAAATACACACGTCTCTTGACCCATTGGGAGCGTGCCGCGAGCGGGGAAGCTCACCTGCGGTGCTCATTGGGATCGATAGAGACGGAGGAAAAAACGCAGGAGATAAATATGTCCGTAGTTTCCATGAAAGCACTCTTAGAGAGTGGTGTTCACTTTGGGCACCGAACCCATCGCTGGCACCCCAAAATGAAGCCCTATATCTTCACCCAGCGCAATAATATCCATATTATTGATTTGGAATTGACGCTCAGGGGGCTGGAAGAAGCCTATGCGCTGATCCGCGATATCGTATCTGAAGGCGGTAATGTACTCTTTGTAGGCACGAAGCGCCAGGCCCAAGAAACCATCCAACTTGAAGCCGAGCGCTGCGACATGCCTTGGGTTACCCATCGCTGGTTGGGCGGTACTATGACCAACTGGGCTACCATCCGAGCGCGGGTCAATGAACTCAACCGCTTGGAACGCATGCGCGATAGTGGCGAGTTTGAGATCTTGTCCAAGAAAGAAGCTCTCGGCGAAACTCGTAAAATCGATCGTCTGGATATGCTCTTCGGTGGCGTTCGCGATATGGATGGTGTCCCAGATGTGCTCTTTGTTGTTGATATCAGCCGAGAAGAGACTTCGGTGCACGAAGCCAATATTCTTGGCATTCCCGTTGTTGCCATGGTGGATACAAATTGTGATCCCAGCAACATCGACTATATCATCCCATCCAATGATGATGCCATCCGCGCCATCAAACTGATCGTCGGGAAAATTGCCGACTCTGTCATTGAAGGCAAGGCCATGCGTAAAGATGAAGATGAAGAATACGCTGCTGCCGAGGTTCCCCAAGTTCGTTACGAAGAAACCGCTGAGATGAGCGATGAAGAGCTTCTTGGTGAAGCCACCCTGGCTAAGCTTGAAGCAACCAAAGCTGCTGAAGCTGAGGCCGTTGCTAAAGCAAAGGCCGAGGCTGCTGAAAAGGCTGAGGCCGACGCGGCAGCAGAGGCTGAAGCAGCAGAGGCTGGAACGGTAGAGGCTGATGCGGCAGAGGCTGATGCGGCAGAGGCTGATGCGGTAGAGGCTGATGTGGTAGAGGCTGATGCGGTAGAGGCTGATGCGGTAGAGGCTGTCGAGACTGAGGCCGAAGAAGCCGTTGATGTCGATCAGACTGAAGAAGCACCCGCGGAAGAAGCCGAAGAAGCAAACGCTGCAGAGGAAAAATCTACAGAAGATGAGGCAAAATAAATGAGCATTACTTCCAAAGAAATCAAAGAACTGCGCCAAAAAACCAGCGCAGGCTTCATGGACTGTAAGAAAGCCCTCGAGGAGCATAACGGCGACTTCGAGAAAGCAGTCGAGTATCTACGAAAAAAGGGACTTGCTAAAGCCGCCAAGCGCGCCGATCGAGTAGCATCTGAAGGTGTGATCGAACTTTATAACCACGGTGATGGCCGCGTGGGTGTCATGGTTGAAGTCAATTGCGAGACAGATTTCGTCTCCCGCTCTGAAGCATTCCGCGAATTTGCTCACGAGATTGCCTTGCAAATTGCTGCACTTTCGCCTCTTTACATAACCGAAGAAGATATCCCTGAGGACCTCCTTGCGAAAGAAAGCGAGATTGCTAAAGAGCTTGCCTTGCAAGAAGGCAAACCTGAAAATATCGTCGATCGCATCGTTGATGGGCGTGTTGACAAGTTCAAAGATGAAGTCGTATTGCTGCGCCAAGCTTATATCAGAGATGACAAACTGAGTATTCAGGAATATATGAATCAAACTATCGTCGCCATTGGAGAAAATCTGATCATCCGAAGATTTTCTCGCTGGGCTCTCGGCGAAAAGAGCAACTAGATCAAGAAAGGTCAACCAATTGGTTGGCCTTTTTGATATATAATCTCAAATTACAGCAAGAGTAGATTCAAGATCTAAAAAAGGAAACTTTTATGGAAAATAATCTCAAATTTAAACGCATCTTGCTGAAGCTAAGCGGCGAATCACTATCAGGGCCCGATGGCTTTGGGATCGATCCCCTTCAGGCGGAAAAAGTAGCCCAACATCTCCAGGGCATAACCGACATGGACGTGGAGATCGCCCTGGTCATTGGCGCTGGCAACATTTGGCGAGGTCGGCGTGGCCTGGATCGCGGTATGGATCGCGCCACGGCCGATTATATGGGCATGCTGGCCACTGTTCTAAACGCCCTGGCATTGATGGACGCCATGGAACGCGCTGGCATTGTCACCAGAGTTCAGACCGCCATTGAAATGCGTGATGTCGCTGAGCCATATATCCGCCGACGTGCAATCCGGCATCTTGAAAAAGGGCGTGTAGTAATCTTCGGTGGGGGCACAGGCAATCCCTATTTCTCAACCGACACCGCCGCAGCCCTGCGCGCCATGGAAATCGGCGCAGATGTGGTCATCAAAGCGACCAAAGTTGATGGCGTCTATGACTCCGATCCCATGACCAACCCCGACGCAGTCAAATTTAACAAATTATCATACATCGAAACTCTAAACCGGCGCCTGGAAGTTATGGACAGCACCGCCATATCCCTTTGTATGGATAACCATCTCCCCATCCTTGTGCTCAACTTATGGGAGGAAGGTGCTCTGCGCAGTGCTCTATATGGGGAAACAGTGGGCACAATCGTCTCTGACTAGGAAGTGTTGACATTTCAGTTGTTGCCAGGGAGAGTGCAATATTTGAAGCTATTCATTTCTGGAGAGAAATTACTAAATGTCAACACGGCATAATTTGTTCAAAATCACTATACAGAGCGAGCTTTGTGAACCTTGGTGAAGCCCGCTTTTTTTCTACAACAATCCTGGAATTCCTGTTCAATACGCTCTCATGGTAAAATCTTTTGGGACGAAATGACGAATTAAATTATCCTTTGCGAGGAGAAACTCATGCTAAATGATTTGTATTTTGATGCAAAAACACGCATGAAGGGTGCTATTCAAGCCCTTGAGGAAGATTTGGCTGCAATCCGTACTGGCCGTGCAAATCCTGCTCTGGTAGAGAAAATGTCCGTAGAATATTATGGTGCTCCTACGCCCTTACAACAACTTGCCAGTGTAGGTGTTCCTGAACCAAGATCCCTTCTTATTCGCCCATTTGACCCTTCTACCTTAAAAGATATTGAGCGAGCAATTCTAGCCTCAGATTTGGGATTAACCCCTAATAGTGACGGTAAAGCAATTCGTCTTCACCTGCCACCCTTGACAGAAGAACGAAGAATTGAGTTAGGCCGCATTGTCGGTCAACGCGTGGAGGAAGGTCGCATTGCAGTTCGCAATGTTCGTAGGGATAGCATCAAAGAAATGCGTGAATATGAAGATGAAGATATGATTTCAGAAGATGATCGCATGCGAGGCGAAAAAGAGATCCAAAAATTTACCGACGAATTCATCGAAGAGATCGACAAAATTGGTGATCGGAAAGAAAAAGAAATCCGAGAAGTCTAATCTGATCGAAAGATATCCTACTCATTAATCCCTTCTGTGTTTGCTTGAGATTCTAATAATGGCAAAAGATCGAGAAGCCTTGCCCATGAAGATTCCCCAACATGTCGCTATCATTATGGATGGTAATGGACGATGGGCTTTGTCACGCAGCTTACCCCGTTTGGCTGGACACAGGGCAGGCACTGAGAACCTGCGCCGGGTAATCGAGGCCTGTGTAGAATTAGGCGTCCAATATCTGACCCTCTATGCTTTTTCCACTGAAAACTGGGGACGCCCAGTCGAGGAAGTGCGCGGCCTAATGCGTATTCTGGAAGATGTCATCGACCGGGAGATGGCCGAACTACATAAAAATGGGGTGCAGCTTCGTCATATTGGGGAACTCGATCGCATCAAACCCTCTCTCAAAAAGAAAGTCTTAGAAGCCATCGAGATGACCAAAGACAATACTCGCCTGGTTCTAAATGTAGCCTTCAATTACGGCGGAAGAGACGAAATCGTCTTTGCAATCCGTAATATGATCGAAGACGGGGTCTCTGCTGAGGATGTTACTTTCGATTTAGTGAACCGCTATCTTTTCACTGCCGGCTCCCCCGATCCAGATTTGATCATCCGCACCTCTGGCGAATTGCGCGGAAGTAATTTTCTCATCTGGCAGGGCGCTTATGCAGAATGGTATTTCACCCCCATCTTTTGGCCAGATTTTGGGAAAGATGAACTAAAGACTGCAATTGAAGAATACAGTCAGCGAAACCGACGATTCGGGCAAGTCAACAAGAAAAAATAATTGAGATCATTATGCGACAAAGAGTAGCAGTTGCAATCGTTTTGCTGCCTATCGGTATGGCAGCAATTTATTATGGGGGGATAGCCTATATTCTCCTGATAACTCTCTTGCTGGGATTAGCCGCCTGGGAGTATGCTCAACTATTCAGCGCCGGAGGGCATCAACCTTCTGGCGTTTTGGTTGTGTTTGGAACCTTGGCTTTTAGCATACAGCAATCCCTGAATTATTATTATGACTCCCCCTTGCTTGATGATATCGCCTGGATAACAAGTATTTTGGCGATCATATCTATTACCTATCATTTGATTCAATACGAACGTGGCAGAGATCAAGCAGCAACAGATTTTGCTATTACCATCTCCGGGATTTTGTATATCGGCCTGCTGGGATCATATCTGATCCGATTACGCAGCCTGCCTGAGGGAGTTTGGTGGGTACTGACAGCCCTCCCTGCTGTGTGGTTCGCAGATTCAGGAGCCTATTTTTACGGGCGCGTGTATGGAAAGCATAAACTCAGCCCCCGTCTCAGCCCAAGAAAGAGTTGGGAAGGGTATATTGCTGGGATCATCGTCAGCATTTTGGGAACCGCCGCTTTCGCCACAATGTGGAGACTCCCGGCTGGGCCAGGCACTGAAATAACTGCGCTACGCGGCGCAATCTTGGGAGTGGTCATTTCCATTATCGCCCCTCTCGGAGATTTGGGTCAAAGCATGATCAAGCGCCAATTTGACATCAAAGATTCCAGCAACCTGATTCCTGGTCATGGGGGTGCGTTCGACCGTATCGACAGTTGGTTATGGGCCAGTGTGATTGGGTTTTATGTTATTGTGTGGTTCTTCTTATAAAAAACAAGGAGTTATTGAATGGTAAGTTCCAAACCCTCGCGTAACCTGGCTCTAGAGTTGGTCCGCGTGACCGAAGCAGCGGCTTTGGCTTCGGGCCGATTTATGGGTCGTGGACAAAAAGAAGCAGCAGACAAAGCTGCCGTGGACGCCATGCGTTTGGTATTGAACTCTATTGAAATGGATGCAGTCGTTGTCATTGGAGAAGGGGAAAAAGATGAAGCACCAATGCTTTTCAACGGAGAAAAACTTGGAACGGGAGATCCCCCCGCAGTTGATATTGCCGTTGACCCCATCGACGGTACCCGCCCTTTGGCAAACGGCTTCATTAATTCAATAGCCACCGTTGCTATTGCCCCACAGGGTACCATGTATGATCCCGGCCCCTTTATGTATATGGACAAAATCGCCGTTGGTCCTGAAGCTGTTGGCATGATTGACATCAACGCGCCAGTAGAAGTGAATCTGAAGCGAATTGCGCGTATTAAAGATATGCATGTAAATGATCTCACGGTAGTTATTCTCGACCGACCTCGCCACCAGAAACTTATCCAAGAGATTCGAGATTGTGGAGCAAGAATTCGCCTCATCCCAGATGGCGATGTTGCAGGCGCCATGATGACATGCTGGCCTGATGCAGGCGTCGATGTGCTGATGGGAGTCGGCGGAACTCCCGAAGGTGTGCTTGCTGCTTGCGCGCTCCGAGGAATGGGTGGAGAAATCCAAGGCAAGCTCTATGCTCGCAACGATGATGAAATTGCTCGCGGTAAAGAATTGGACTATGATTTCGAGAAAATGCTCACCATTGATGATCTAGTTGCGTCGGATGATGTATTCTTTGCAGCCACAGGCATAACTGACGGTGCTTTGCTAGACGGTATCAAATACTACAGTCACGGCGCTCAAACAAGCAGTTTGGTCATCCGTGGTTTGACCGGCTCTGTCCGAGAGATGACTGCCCGCCATAACTTCGAGAAACTCAACCCCATAAGTCAGGTTGAATATTAGAATCAGCACAAATAACACCTCGGATCATCTCGAAGGTATTTTTTCTTTAATTGACAACCTTTTATCGGCATGGTATTATCCCGCCGATAACTTAATAACCCCTAGCGACGCTCTTATCCAGAGAGGTGGAGGGACCGGCCCTGTGAAACCTCAGCAACCAGTAAGTGAATAGTGGTCTGTAAATAGAACTAACCACACATCACTGAACCAGGTGCTAATTCCGGCAGGCGGATGTTCTGGAAGATGAGAGGGTGCTGTACATTTGAGTACTTGCCCCTCTTTTGCTTGAGGGGCAATTTTATTTCTGGAGGTCGATATGACTACAACTTTTATGAAATCACCAAAACTGCTGTTCACTTCGGAATCAGTAACCGAAGGTCACCCCGACAAAATGTGTGATCAGATCAGTGATGCCGTCCTAGATGCCTGCTTAGAACAAGACCCCATGTCACGGGTTGCCTGTGAAGTTGCAACCAAAACCGGTTTCGTTGTATTGATGGGCGAGATCACTACTCAGGCACAATTCAACTATGATGAATTGGCTCGCAAGGTGATCACCGACATCGGTTATGACCGTGCCAAGAAAGGATTCGACGGCAACACCTGCGGCGTTCTAGTAGCGATCGCCAAGCAATCTGGGGATATCGCTATGGGCGTGGATAAAGCCCTAGAAGCCAAGAGCGGCGAAATGACCGAAGAGGAAATCGAAGCCATCGGCGCTGGTGACCAAGGTATGATGTTTGGCTATGCTTGCAATGAAACTCCCGCGCTGATGCCAATGCCAATTTATCTGGCACATAAACTTACACTGAAGTTAGCCGAAGTGCGCAAGAACGGCACTTTGCCCTGGGTACGCCCAGATGGGAAAAGTCAGGTCACGATCGAATATGCTTTTGGCAAACCGGTTCGCATCGATACCGTTCTAATCAGCACTCAGCATGACCCCGATGTGACCCAAGAAGAAATCCGAGCCGGACTCGTTGAGCATGTCATCAATCCTGTCTTACCCCCCGACATGGTAGACAATGAACTGAAGATCTTCACCAACCCCACTGGGCGTTTCGTCGTCGGTGGCCCCCAAGGTGATGCTGGCGTGACCGGCAGAAAGATAATTGTCGATACCTATGGTGGTATGGGACGTCACGGTGGTGGTGCTTTTAGCGGTAAGGACGCTACTAAAGTTGATCGATCTGCTGCATACGCTTCTCGCTGGGCGGCGAAAAATGTGGTAGCTGCTGGTTTGGCAGACCGTTGCGAAATTCAAGTTGCCTACGCCATTGGTGTTGCTCATCCCCTGAGCGTCAATGTTGAAACCTTTGGTACTGGAAAAATCGACGATGAGAAGATCGCTGATCTAATCATTGAACACTTCGACCTGCGCCCCGGTGCTATCATTCGCGATTTGGGTCTTCGAAAACCTATCTTCCAAACAGTTGCCGCTTACGGTCACTTTGGCCGCGACGATCTGAATCTAACCTGGGAGCAAACAAATAAAGCAGAGGCATTGAAGAAAGCAGCGGGACTTTAGGACGCTAAGCGAAGATAATACTTGTTTGAAAATTAGTAACTACACAGTGTGAATATCAGGGATAAAAGATGGTAAAAAAGGTGAACCAGCCAAAGCTTGAGAAAGTGTTTCTAGGATGGGTTGGTCATTTTTGCGAGCGGTTGAAATGGTAACAGCCTAGCTGTTATCTAAGACAACTAAAAGAAAAGACAAACGAAAATCATACAAAAGTCAGCGATACTATGGTCATGAACCCAATCGAGCTACCATCAGAAGAAGAAATGAAGGCCATCTACGAAGAAGGGGAGGAAATGGTCTTGGCTGTTTTGGGAAGTATGGCAGCAACAATAAGAGCATTAGAAGCAAGGATTGAGAAACTAGAAGATCAAATTGCAAAGAATAGCCAAAACAGTAGTAAACCACCTTCAAGCGACGGGTTGAAAAAGGCCAAGCGTAGTCTGCGGCAATCAAGCGGGAAAAAAAGTGGTGGGCAACCGGGGCACACCGGGCATTGTTTGGCAGCTGTGGCAGAACCAGATCATATCGAAATCCACGAAGTGGAGCAATGCGAGCACTGTCAGGCTAATTTGAGTGATATTGAAGTAGATGAGTATAAAAAACGTCAGGTGTTTGATTTGCCAGACTTGAAAGTAGAAGTTACCGAACATCAGGTTGAGATCAAGACCTGTGGTCAGTGCGGACAAGTCAATACAGCGACATTTCCAAACAGTGTGACCCACAAGACCCAGTATGGTTCTCGAATTCGAAGCCAGCTGGTGTATTTCAATCAATATCACTTCATTCCGCTGGAACGAACTACCGAAATAATTGCGGACTTATATCAGCAATCAATTTCGCAAGGCACAGTGATGAATGCTAATCGGGAAGTTGCCCAAAAGGTGCTGAAGACTAATCAAAATGTCCAAACTTTCCTGACGACGACCACAGACCCAGTCGGGTTTGATGAAACCGGAGCTCGTGTCGCTGGAAAACTCAATTGGCTGCACTCAGCTAGTCATGAACAAGCCACCAATTTTGAAATCCATCCCAAGCGGGGCTCGGATGCGATGGATGAAATTGGAATTCTACCCAAGCGCACAGGTTGGAGTATTCACGATTTTTGGAAGCCATATTTGAAATATGGACTGGCGAAACATGGCTTGTGCAATGCCCATCACCTGCGTGAACTGATCTTCATCGCAGAACAAAAGAAACAACCTTGGGCGACGGAAATGATTGAGTTGTTGCTCGAAATCAAAGGGATTATTGAAATTGCTCAATCTGACGGCCAATCCCATTTGACCGAAACCCAAATCGCTCACTTCGACAACGAATATGACCAGATTGTTTCTCAGGGCCTGAGCATAAATCCAACCCCTGAGCGACCACCGGACAAACGTGGTCGCATCAAACAAAGCCGGGCTAAAAACATGCTTGACCGCCTAAAGACCCATAAGGAAAAAGTACTGGCTTTTATGTATGATTTTAAGGTGCCTTTTGACAATAATCTTGCCGAAAGAGATATCCGCATGGTCAAGGTTCAACAAAAAGTCTCTGGTGGTTTCCGTTCTGATCAAGGTGCTAAAATCTTCTGTCAAATCCGAAGTTACATTTCAAGTCACTACCCAGATATTTTGGTCACTCTAACAATATAAAATCTGATCTTATCCAATTTCTTTCAATGCTATCACTGCACCAGCTTCTTCAAGTTTATTTTTCGCATCATTAGCTACCTCGGCACTTACCCCAATAAGAATACTTGCTCCAGGAGTTTCCGCTAATTCCTTGGAATCGGCCAAGCCTAAATTCGTAAGTTGGCGAATTACTTTAATAACTTGAATCTTTTTAGGGCCAGCATCCACAATATCAACAATAAAAAGTCGCGATACAAGGTTTTCAATTCCTGATTCATTGATAGCAATCAAAGCACCAGCCGCTTCCAATTTTGATTTCGCATCATTAGCTACCTTGGCACTTACCTCTATGAGAATACTAGCCCCAGGAGTTTCTGCTAATTCCTTAGAATCAGCCAAACCCAAATTCGTAAGTTGACGGATTACTTTAATAACTTGAATTTTTTTAGAGCCAGCATTCAAAATATCAACATCAAACAGTCCTGTTAGGGGTATTTCAATTCGATACTCGATGAGTTCGATCAGTGCGCCAGCCGATTCCAACTTCATTTTCGCTTCATTCGCTTCTTCGGCACTTACACCTTTGAGAATAGTGGCTCCAGAGGTTTCAGCTAGCTCCTTGGAATCAGCTAACCCCAAACTTGTAAGTTGGCGGATAATTTTGATAACCTGAATCTTTTTATTGCCAGCATCCTTGATGATTACATCATATACATCTTGAATCGCCCATGCATCAGAACTGAGACTTTCTTTCACTACCTCATCCTGAGCTTCAGAAATGATTGGCTCAGGCAGCAGGTCAATCGATGCACCTTTTTCACCAATTCCTTGTGATATTTTTTCCAATAATTCTGTGCCATTCCATGGGCGAGAATCAACATCTTTGGCTAACATTTTCAAAAGCAAATCATCCAGCCATTCGGGCACATCAGTTTTCAGGGAAACCCCACGCGTACCAGGACGCAACAATTTGTAATTTTTTCCCGTAATGGCTTCAAACACGACAACACCCAAAGCATAGACATCAGATGCAGGAGTAAGGTACCCAAATGTGGCTTCCTGCTCTGGGCTCATGTAAGCCGGTGTGCCTGGATGCGACATAGCCGTACTCAGCTGCGAACGCATACTTGGACCATGAGGGATTTGGGCTAACCCTAGATCCGCCACCTTTGCTACACCTTTGTCATCAAACAAAATATTATTAGGCTTTAAGTCCCGGTGAATCAAATCATTGGCATGCAAAACAGACAAACCCTTGGCCACATCTTGCAGCAATCGGATCCCTTCATCAATTGCCAGGTTTTGGTTTTGATCCTGGTTTTTCTGAATCTTATCCAGCAAACTGCCCCCAGGAGCATATTCCATAACCAATATCAATAGCTCGTTATCCTTTTCGAAGTCGAAAACTTGAATGACATGATTGTCTCTGATTTTTGCACCCAACTGAGCTTCCAGCCTGAAGCGCATTTCTACATCGGCGGCAATAGTACTCCCCACCCCTGGTGCATCAAGCCTCAACACTTTCAGTGCTCGTGGAACATTCAAATCTAAATGTGTTGCCAGGTATACATCCCCAAAAGCACCTTGGGCAATAGGGCGTTCGATACGATATTTTTCTTTCAATATGAAATTTGCTTCAAAAGTCATTTTTTGGGCCTCATGGTTCTTCCAAAGACACTTTATCTGCTTACTCTAATTCTAAGTACTGCTGATGCATTCACACTTTGATTTTCTACGATCTCAAAAGGTCGCTGCTCTTTACCATAAACCACAACATAATAATCATCTTCGTCCAATACCTGTGGGGACATGATTTGCTGAACCAATTTTCCATTTTCATCCATTTCTGCTACCCAAGAATTTATTAAATCAAACTTCTCATAAAATTGATCCTGCACAATGCCGTACCCCGAATATAAGGCAACTAATGCATCTTCGGAAGGTTGAAACCCTGAAAAGAATATTTGAAAGGGAATGCGAGCAGAAATCTCGCTTCTACACGAATTGAGAAATATGATTGGATCCGCCTCTCGATAAAATTCGAATGTTACAGAATCCGGTTTTAGTTTTGGCTCTGCGATTATCGCCTGGTACGTACCCGGCTGCAGCAGCAGTTCATGGTTGAGGCAATAGCCTTCTTCAATATTTGCATTCACATCAACTAGCGTCCCATCAGGTTTTACAAGGTCGATTCTGACATTAGGGTAGCCCTCAGGGATATTAATATATGCAAATTTACCACGGGAAGATAAATCCCTCGCTGTGCAAATACCCCATTCGTTTGCGCCTTCTAAAGGGCATCCCCCTCCTCCACCCCTGCCAACAATAGCCAGCGAATCGATGACATTTTCCATGTTGATTTCGTTGTTCTGGATCAACAGGCTGTTATCGGGCAGGGTAACCACCTTACTATAGCCTGGGTATCGTGGTGTAGGCTCTGGGGTAGGCGTGTTCGGTGGTTTGCTAGTAGGGATGACAGTTGCTTGCGTAGGAATGGCTAGTGCGATTTCCGTTGCCAAAAGATCATTTTGCTGGGGAGAAGAAATTCCGCCATCTACAGCAGATTTATTCACATAAAAATCATTCAGTTGAATAATGACTTCACTTAAGAATAACCCCAAAAAGCAGCCAATCAACAGAATCAGCGATGCTAGAATTCCTAAATAGGTATTTCCATGCTCTGAAGAAGTTAGTTCTTTTAGCAGATTGGTGAGCGCGTTTTTCATGATTCATTCCCCATAAGGTTATTCAACTTTTCCTGGTACTTAGCCAGGCTATCTTCATCTGTAGCGATATCCACGGCTTTCTGAAAGGCGTCTATCGCCAGATCAATTTCGCCCATTCGTTCATATATTTCCCCAAGCTGGGCCCAAAAGGCCGCTTTGGCTCGTGGAGCCTGGGTGGTTTCGGCAGCAATCTGATACTCAAGTTGTGCAGTCTCCAGATCAGAAAGCAAGAGAGCAATGGTTCCCAGATGACCATGAGCTTGGGCAGCCAGATCAGCCACGCGGGGATTATCGTTTTCTGTTACGACGATCTGGAAATTGTTCTTTGCGGTATTCAACAATGTGATGTCATCATAGATCTGTGATCGGATCAGCGCCAAACGGCCGAGGCCGAAGCTGGCCTTGACGTCGATATCCGCAGACTCAGGCTGATCCGCAGCTTGCAGGGCGGCTAAATACTGGCTTTCGGCAGTGTTCAAATCCGATTGAGAAATATCAACCAAGTTATCTACCGGTGGAATGCCCAGGGCGCGCACAAAATAGGCCTCACCTAGGCCAATGAATGCCCGGCTGTATTCCGGGTTAGCAGCCAGGGCTAAGGAAAAGTAGCGTTCGCCTTCATCCATGCTTTCTAACTTCAAATACGTATTTCCGATCATCAGATACAGGCTTTCTTTCCCCGTTTCGCCTGTCCACCCTTCGGATTGGAGGGCCAATACTAAATAGTCCAACGCAGCTTTGTAATCCCCCAGGTTGAACATGGATAAACCAGTGGCCATGTACGACAACGCCTGCACCCTACCGGCGATATCCCGGTTGGATTCGATGCGTGTGGCCAGGTCCGTCGACCCACTGGGGATGGTAATGGCCGCTCCCAAAGTGTGGCGGCCCAAAAACTCTGGGATCAATAAAAAGGATCTTTCGGTGATGTAAATTTCCGGCTCGATACTTTGCTGAACCCCATCGTCACTGATTCCTCCGTAGATAATTAGGTCAGCACCAATGCTATTGGCAACTTCTGAAGCCCTGGCAGCGCGCCCTTCTTTCGAATCGCCATCGATCAGACCCACCTGCTCCGGTCCACTTACCTCGAATAGGATATCTACCTGCTCGCCTATTGTCCCGATGTTGGTACCCACACGTTCGAAGATCTGTTGCGAAGTGATCAAGCCCGTATCTGCGTCAATTGCATCACCGGCGACAGCAAATTCAGCGACGGCAATGTTGAACTCTCCGGACATGCGCTGGGCGTTTTGCTCACCCTGTCTCCACAAACTCATCAAGCCAAATCCGATCCCAAAAATCACCCCTAGGGATAGCAGGCCTCCCAAGAATATCAGCAGCCAATTTCGAGAGCGTTTGCTTTCTTTTCTGGATGGCAGTCTCGCTTGGGCAGGCATCGCTTGCCTTTCTGAATGTCCCATCGCTGCGCGCAGAAGATCTGCTGCTTCGGCGCCGCTCCAGGGCCTGCGCTCCGGGCTTTGCGATAGGAGCTTGCGCACCACTCCTTCCACTTTCTCCGGTAAGTCGGCTCGCAGTGCCAGGGGGCTGGTCCCTGGGCGCTGACTGACGTACATCTGGCCAGTCAGCATCTCGAACAGAATCACCCCCAGTGAATACACATCAGAGGATGGGCGCAGGTAGTCGCCGGTGCGCTCTTGTTCTGGGCTCATATATCCCGGAGTACCCGGGTGTTTTTCTGGCTGGCTGAGCTGGGAACGAAGTGAAGGCCCACCCGATACCTGGGCCAGGCCTAAATCGGCAACCTTGGCGCGCCCCCTGGCATCAAAAAGGATATTGCTGGGTTTCAGGTCGCGATGCACAGCACCAAGACCGTGCAACTCGGCAAGCCCCTGGGCCACATCCAAAGATACGGATAAGGCTTCTGCAGGAGAAAATTGATCAGTATTTTTTAGACGATCTTGCAGTGATCCCCCTGGAGCAAATTCCATCACCAGCACCAACATGCCCCCCTGTCTATCGAAGTCATACACCCTGATGACATTGTGGTGATCGATCTGCGCGCCAAGCTGCGCTTCAAGGCGAAAGCGCTGCTGATATTCATCGAATAGAATCTCCCCCAGGCCTGGTTGATCCCGCCGCAGAATCTTGAGCGCCCGCAGGGAGTTGAGCTCCAGGTGCATAGCTAGGTAAACCTCCGCGAATGCGCCGCGTCCGATCAGCCTTTCAACCCGGTATTTGCCCAGCAGGATGTCGCCTTTTTCAATTACCATCTTGTTGCACCAAATATTCTGACATCATTATTCGTTAACAGTGAACCACAATATCTCTGAGGCTTCCAGCGGCTGACCCGTTCCGAGAATATCGTAGCCATCATACCTTTGGGTTTCTTTCCCAATGACTGCTAGGAAGTAAAGCCCTTCCTTGTAGATTTTCGGAGATTGGATCTCCTGAACTAGATTGCCCGCTTCATCCATTTCCGCATACCATGCGTTCACCAGATCGTATTCCCCATCAACTCCATCGACGTCGATGTAAAGAGCAACTTGGGCGTCTTCAAAAGGCTTAAAACCTCTGTAAAATATTTTTGTGGGTACTCCTGGAAATACTCTATTGGAACACGAATCGATGGCAAGCAGCCGCTGATCGCTAGAATAGATTTGAAATGAATGACTTTCGGGAATTAAATTAGGATCGACCACCTTCAATTCATATTCGCCGCTCTGTAAATAAAGATCGTGATCAAGACAGGGAGTAGTTCTATAAAGATATGAACCGGTGTCGATCAGGTTACCTTCTATGGTTATCTGCGTAATCAGTCCATCGGGCCGAACCAAATCAGCAGTAATTGATTCCATGCTTTCTGGCAAGCATACGTAGATACTACTGCTGAAATCATCCAACCGGGACCCATTCCAGGTCACATTGCTGTAGTGCTCTATGCGCCAATGCCCATTTTCTGGGGCATTCATACAGGGGCCGCCACCCCCGCCACCAAATCCAGCAACCGCCAAGGAATCGATCACATTTTCCAGATCAACTCCGTTTTCAGGAGGCCGTAATATATCATTTGGAAGGGAAACCACTCTTCCAAAACCGTGAAGAACGGGTGTGGGTTCAGACGTTGGCGTATTTGTACTTGAGATGATGATTTCATTTGGGATCTGTGTGGCAGCAGGTGTAGCGGCTTCGGCAACCTGGGTTGGGATAGAAATCTCATTTTCATCAGGTTCTATTCGAGCTATATCGGTTGCAGCGATAGGATTTAAATCATCCAAATTTTGATCCTGGAAATAAACCAGTATTCCTCGGAAGATCAAACCCAGCGCGCAGCCAAAGGAAAACAATAGGGTAATGAATAAAACAAAATAGTACTCGCCGTGTTTGGCAAGGAATGTCGCTCGGATTTGCTTGGAGATATCTTTATTCAACTTTCCCTCCCGCTTGCATATCGCCTAACCTCGTGGAGAATTTGCGAGGCAGCTGATTGGCAAGTGCTTAAACTAATTTCTCATGTACAAATCAATTTTGTCAAACTGGTAATCAATATTGTCACAGAATTTATGTCATCCAAAGCATGAATTTAGTCAGATGCTCGATAATAAATCTCTATGTTTTCATAGTTCACTCCACTACTAGGCTTTCCACCTACATTCAGTAAAACACCTATCCCATAATAGCCTGATGTGCCGGGAGTGAACTTTAATTGCATTGTTTCGCACCTATTGAACCAGGCAATTTCTTCCCCCGAAGTGCTGGCAAGTTTTTCCAAAAACAAGTTCGTTACAAACATACCACAATCTGAAAACAAAACATTCATATCTGCAAAAAATATGTAATTTCGCCCTTCTTCCAACTCAACAGTGAAATATTGGAACAATTTAGTGCCGAAGGCCATATCTGAACTAATCGCATAAGAAGAAATAGTCGATATATTTTCATCGAGATGCTCACTGTATATTGTTCGTGTAAGAGTCACTTCATCGCCAAGCTTTAACACTGATCCTGGCGTTGGGTCTTGCAATGTGATTGTCCCAACATCCTCATTTGGGTGTAAGCCATATTCCCACAAAACAGAATACCCAAATTCTGTAAGAGCTTCTTCTGCGTCTTTATAATTTAAGCCTAATAAGTTTGGCACAATGCCGTATCCTTCTGGCAATGGAGTTGGGGTAGATGTTTGGGTTACTGTGGGTGTGGGAGAATATGTTGGAGTGAGTGTAGGTGTATTTGTTGATGTAGGTTCAGGTGTTTCAGATGGAGTAGATGTATTCACCTGCGTAGGTGTTGATGTTAGATGTGGTATATCTGTACTGGGTTTTGTCAACGTCCCGGTATATGTTGGTGTAATCCGACCTGAAAGCGGCAATCCCCATCCAATGATCCGAGAGGCTAGAACTGTTATCACTATCCCCACTGTCAATAATCCAATAATAATCCAGATTACCCTGGAATATCTTGAAAAATTATATTTGAATTTCTCCCAGGGTGCAACGCGTTTGGCCTGTTGCTCTTCTCTGAACCATCTTCTTTCTTTTGACATTTTCTCTTGCTGAATTTTCTTTTGCGGTTCAGCTACTTCTTGATTTATCTCTTCCACCTGATAGATTTCTTTCTGCCAAGTTTCCTTTTGCTCGTTTTCTTTTCGTTCGGCAACGAGTTTCATCAAACTTGTATTTATCAATGATGCCGCCTTATTTCCATCCCAAGGGCGCTCACTTAATTTGTCCGTTAACATTCGAGCAATCAATTCATCTAACCACCGCGGCGCTCCACCTCGTATGTCACTCAATACTCTCCCTGGTTCAATATGGTAATAATTTCGTCCGGTTAATAGTTCGTACAGGACAACGCCAAGCGCGTATACATCCGACGAAGGCCGAAGGTATTTTCCGGTATTTTCTTGCTCTGGACTCATGTAACCTGGGGTTCCCGTATGGGGTGTGGGCTGACTGAGTTGTGAACGCATCGACGGTCCGCCGGGGATCTGTGAGAGACCCAGATCGACCACCTTGGCTTGCCCTTTCTGGTCAAAAAGGATATTGCTGGGTTTCAGGTCACGATGCACAGCATCCATGGCGTGAAGTTCCCCCAGCCCCGCAGCGACATCAGCGGCGATCTGCAAGGCTTCTTCGAAATCGAATTGCACCCCCAAAGCCCGATTTTCCTGGATGCGCTCAGCCAGCGAGCCGCCTGGCGCGTACTCCATCACTAGGATGAGATCATCGCCATGGCGCTCGACATCGTAGACATGGATCACATTGGGATGGTTGATGCGCGCGCCCAACTGAACTTCTAACTTGAAGCGCTGTTCGTAATCTTCGAAGAGGGCACTACCTACACCTGGTGCATCTTTGTGCAGCACCTTCAAGGAGCGCGGCACATTCATCTCGATGTGCGTGGCGCGATAAACTTCCGCAAATGCCCCGCGGCCAATCAGTTCTTCAATGCGGTATTTGTTGAGCAGGATATCGCCGGGGTGATAACTCATTGTTCAGCATCCATGGCATGACCAAAACAATTTGAATTAAGAAGGGGCATTGTGTAATATTTTATTCTCCAGGAGGCAATCCCCAAAGAGTCACAAATCCATCTTGTGAACTTGAGAGAAGGTATTTTCCATCAGCTGAAAAAAGTAAATCTTTGATAGGAGATGGATCTGTTTCAAATGATTTAATCTGCTCACCAGAAGATAAATTCCAGAGTATTATATTCCCACTTTCATCTCCCGATGCCATAATAGTGCTTGTAGGGAAAATATCTACTGCAGTCGTAAAAGAATTATGCCCTCGAAAAATTAGTTGACCCAAATCGGCACTTTTAAGAAATATGGATTTGCTCGCTGCTGCTGCAAGGATCCCATCTTTAGAATAGCTTATGTCATGAACCTCGCAATCGGCACACGTTAGCAGATAATCTGCAATCTCATCGCCAATAGATTGCTTTACGATTCCCCCTTTATCAAAATCGTTTATTCCCCAAAACAATATATCCTCATCCAAATATATTACGGTGCCGCTTTTTCCAGTGTGTGATTCGAAATAATAAGAATTACCAAATACTTCAAAGCTGACCCAATGCCGAGCAGAAAGATCAAAGTTATGGAGCCATTCTTCCCCGGAAATATCCCATAAAAAATCCCCATTCTGGATTAACGACGGCAAGAGTGTTCGTGGATGGTGAAAATGCTATATCGTTTGCTGCCCAATAGTCCGAAAACGGGTATTCTGGAAAATCTTTGATTTCAAATACTTGTTCTCCATTTTCTGCTTGGATAATGTCTATTCCCTCGCTCCCACCTATTGCAAGCAAAGTACCATCATGACTCAGCGCTACTGACTGTGAATTTGATTCTCCACGATCAAGTTCTAAGGTTCGTTCACCAAATAATGTGTTTAGCAATATGCACTTATTAGATCCTGTTAAAACAGCAAGAAGATTTTGCTTTGATGCCCAAGAAATATCAATTATTTCGTCATCTAGCAACCATCTTGCTAATTGTGTGATTTGCTCGCTATTTTCGATGGTTAGCTCACGAGTATTTAATGGAATGGAAGTACCTTCTGAAACTGGCAAGGTTAGGATTGCGGTTGGAGTAATTGTCGAAGTTAAAGTAGCTGTAAGTGAGGCCGTTAATGTGAAGGCAGGGGAATTGGTGGGTGTGGAGGTTGGGGAAGGTGTTGTAGTAACAGCAGAAGTAGGAAGCACTGCAGCATGCTCAGTTGCATCTGAGTCAACAGTCGCTTTATCCGACTGCAAGTATTCTTGGGTAAACTCCATGGATATTGTGGGTGTCTTCGCGTTAAATTCAGAATCAATAGTACTTAATTGTGATACATCAAGACATCGTTCCGGATTTATAAAGTAAACCATCAACAGATCGT
>JACKQG010003356.1_pt1 | contig 19753 bp, 15 predicted proteins | sample 8237621 | NCBI WGS metagenome assembly JACKQG01 (sample SAMN15677084, study PRJNA649215) | marine metagenome | biome: marine; feature: Black Sea; material: saline water; isolation source: suspended particulate matter (SPM) from the Black Sea western gyre | collected 2013-06-09/2013-06-10 | depth... | reverse complement strand
ACTGAATTTAAAATTCATTATATAGTCACTTCCTGATGTGGCTGTTTTAAAATGATTTTCGGCTCTTGGTAAAACTCTTTTAAAATAAAATTGTGCAGTTTGAATTTTATCTTCATAAAAACTTTTATTACTATCGTATTCTTTAAAACTTACTTCTAAAACTTTTATCCATGCATGTGCTGTTGCAACAAAACCTAGCGCTTTTAAATAATCATTACAAGCTGCACTGGCATCATCTTTTGAATTTTGGATTTTATCTTTAATCCAAGATGTAAATTCTTCTAAGATCTTTATTTGAAAGTTTAGATCATTAATAAATGGCTTCATTTCGTCCATCTCTAAATCAATTTCTGTTTTTATTAAATCTAGATATTTATTAATTATATCACCATTTTTATTAACTAATTTACGAAAAACCAAATCAGCTGCCTGAACGGAGTTTGTACCTTCATAGATTGGAGTAATTCTATTATCTCTATACAATTGTTCTATACCTTGGTCTTGTGTAAAGCCATAGCCACCATGAATCTGCATTGCATCACTTGTTATTTCCATGGCCAAATCAGTAAATAATGATTTAACTACTGGTGTTAGCAAAGAAACAAAATCTGAAGCTTCTTGTTTAATTTTTTCATCAGAATGGTAGAGACTAACTTCTGTTTGCTGTGATAACCAAAAACCTAACGCTCTCTCCCCTTCGATAATAGACTTCATGTTTAGCAGTGATCGTTTTATGTCAGCATGCTCAATAATATAATCAGCCCCATTTGTAGATTTAGTATTATTAGATTTGCCTTGTTTTCTTTCTTTTGCATAAGTTACTGAATTTTGATAAGCAATTTCAGATATTCCTAAACCTTGGATTCCAACGAGAATTCTTTCTAAATTCATCATAGTAAACATTTGGTTGAGACCTTTATTTTTTGGTCCAATCATGTATCCAACTGCATCATCAAAGTTTAAAACACATGTAGCCGAACCTTTAATTCCCATTTTATGTTCTACTGATCCTGTGGAAACTCCATTTCTTGAGCCAACAGATCCATCCTCTTTAACTAGGAATTTTGGAACAAGAAATAAGCTTATTCCTTTTGTTCCAGCTGGAGAGTCTACTGATCTTGCAATAACAAGATGGATAATATTATCTGTTAAATCATGGTCACCAGAAGTTATAAATATTTTTTGTCCAGTAATTTTATAAGTACCATCAGGTTGCTCAACTGCTTTTGTCTTCAACATTCCTAAATCTGTTCCACACACTGGTTCTGTTAAGCACATTGTGCCACTCCACTTACCTTCAACCATTTTTGGAAGATATTTATCCTTCATTTCATCAGTTGCATGGTGTGAAATACAATTGTAGGCACCAATAGTTAATTCACTATAAAGTTTAAAAGAGAGGCAGGTTGCAGATAACATTTCATCAAAAAATGCACTTACAGTTTTAGGCATTCCTTGACCACCATATTTAGGATCACAAGATAAAGATACCCAGCCATCTTCTATATATTTCGTATATGCTTCTTTATATCCTGGTGGAGTTCTAACAACACCATTTTCTAAAATTGCAGGATTTTCATCTCCTGATTTTGCTAATGGCAGTATAAGATTTTGGTTTATTTTTGCAGCTTCTTCTAAAATATCTTTTACTAACTCTGAATTAACCTCTTTATATTTTTCAATCTCATTATAATTTTTATTGTTTCTTAGTTTGTCAAAAAGAAACATCATATCTTCTACGGGTGCATTATAGATTGGCATTTAATTTACTAAAGGTTTTCCTGTTGTTAAAGTATGTTTAATTCTATCTTGTGTTTCTTTTGTTTCAATCAATGTCATAAAAGCATTTAGCTCCAGTTTAAACAAATCTTCTTCAGATAAAGTCTTGTCTATTGTGGTGTCTCCTCCACTTAGAACATTTGCTAACTCTGATGCAACTTTCATTCCATGGTCTAGAATTACTTTTTCATTATATAATTTATCTAAAAGCTTAATCATTTCATCTTTTACAACTTTTCCTGGAAGGTTAAATGTATTTTCAGCTGGAGGTTTAAAGTCTCTATTTTCTTCTAAAATTTTCCTTGAAACTTCTAGTAAGCTATTTCTACTCATTATCTTCTTATCCTCTGATCTTAAATATTTCATAGGTTCAGCTTCAACTGGAGAAGTTGCAGTTTTACCATATCCTATAATATCAAATACCTTTAATGGAGCATAGTGAGGATCATTTTTAGCTTCTTCAGTTTCTAACCATCTTGCTAACATCTCTTTACATCCTCCACCAGCTGGAATTAATCCAACCATTGTCTCAACCAAGCCTATAACAATATTAGTGTGTGATGCTACAAAATTACTATGAACTAAAACTTCAAAGCCTCCTCCTAATGTTAAGCCTGATGGCGCTGATACAACAGGATGATCAGAATACTTAAGATTTTTACATGTTTCCTGAAAATATCTTACAAATTTTTCTATAGATTTAAAGTCCCCTTTTTCAGCAAATTCCATTGTATAGCTCAAATTAACCCCGGCTGAAAACTGCATACTTTCATTGATTATTATTAATGGTTTATCAGTGGCTTTTTTTAGAGCATCCATTGAGTTATAATCAAGTGCATTAGCCTTAGTTGTAAATTCAACAATGTTATAATCTTTAAATCGATAAATTTTTGCTGAACTATTCCCATCAATATTGGTGGCTGTCTTTTTAACTTTTCCTAAGGTTTCAATATCTGTATATTTTTGTCTTACCCCATGAAACTTTTCATTTTTTGTTACAGCTAAATCTTCTAAAAACTTATTTCCTTTATAATTTTCTATTTTATTAAAGAAATTATTAACTCCAATTTCCTCAAGCATTTCAAAAGGGCCTTTATTCCAATTGAAACCTAATCTCATCGCTTCATCTATGTCATTAAACTCATCAGTTATTTCTGGAACTAATGATGAGGCGTATTTAATTATTTTTGAAATTACAGACCATGCATAATCTCCATACTTATCTTTTCTATTAATTAAACTTTGTAAGCCTGGTTTATCAAATTTAATATTTATTTTTTTTGTTGGAGAGTATTCAGCTGTTTCTAAGTTAATCGCTTCTAAAATTTTCTTATTTTCAACTTTATTCATTCTGTAAAAGCCACCTTTGCCTTTACGTCCAGTGTAGCCAGTTTCTATTAATTTTTTAACTAGCGGTATTTCTTTGGCTACTTCTTGGAATTCATCCTCTTTTGAAAGTTCTTTTATAAAACTATTAAGCACATCTGCCATTAGATCTATTCCTATTAAATCATATAATCCAAATACTCCTGTCTTGGGAATCCCCATTGGTCTTCCAAAAATAGCATCTGCCTCTTCGATGGAAAGTTTCATTCTAAAAGCTTCAGTCATTGCTACTTGCATCGCATAAACTCCTATTCTGTTTCCTAAAAAACCAGGAGTATCATTACAAACAATAGAGCCTTTTCCTAAATCTTCTTCACAAAATTTTTTTAAAAAATTAATTTTTGCAAGATCATTATTTTCACTTTTAACAATCTCTAGTAAATCCATATATCTCACAGGATTGAAAAAGTGAGTTATACAAAAATCTTTTTTATCTTCTGTAGATAATTTTTCTGATAGAATGCTAATTGGTATGGACGAAGTGTTAGACGATACTATTGATCCTGCTTTTCTTTCTTTAAAAATTTTTTCATAAATTTGATGCTTAATATCTATTCTTTCAACCACAGCTTCCACAATCCAGTCTGCTTCGTTAACTAAATTAAAGTTATCAGTAATGTTTCCAACATTAATATTATTAATTTTTGATTTATCAATTAATAGTGGTGGTCTAGATTTTTGAATTCTTTCACGAGCTTTTTCACTTATTTCAGTAGTTAAGTCTAATAGTGTGACTGGAATATTGGCATTACATAATTGTGCTGCAATACCACTGCCCATTGTACCCGAACCTATAACTACTACTTTTTTAATTTCCATAATTTAGAGAAAACTTATATTGAATTATTTAAATGAGGGCAATAATTTTAAATTTAATAGCACACACAGTGATTCCATTGAACTATGCTATTGCAAAATATTTATCTACAGAAATTCCTATTTTTCAAATAATTTGGGCGCGACATTGTTTTACAGTTTTGTTGTCTTTGCCTATCCTATTTTTTTTTTTTAAAAGAAATTTTGTTTGGACAGAAAAACCTAAACTTCAATTAATAAGGGGTTTACTTTTACTTGGTACAAACATTTGTTTTTATTATGCTGTCTCTCACATTTCACTTTCAAAAGCACTTACATTAACTTTTATCTCTCCTTTAGTTGTGACTGTATTTTCTTCGATTTTTTTATCTGAAAAGATTGGAATAAAAAGATGGAGTGCAGTTGTAGTTGGATTTACTGGCGCAATAGTTGTTATTAGACCTGGATATATACCATTAGATATGGGAAGTTTAGCTGCTCTATCTTCAGGAACTATGTATGCCTTTTATTTAATCACAACTCGCAAGCTAAGTATTTCTGACAACTCTATGTTGACACTTTTAATTACTGGATTGATTGGATCTTTTGTAATGTCTTTTACAATTCCTTTTGTTTGGGTTTCGCCCACTTTAGATCAATGGCTTTTACTTTCTTTAATAGGAGTTGTAACTCTTGTTGGTCATTTTTTATTAATATTATCTTTCAAATATGCTGAAGCATCAAAATTAGCACCCATTAGTTATTTTGAAGTTGTGACTAATACAGTTTATGGATATTTTTTATTTAATCACTTTCCTGATAATTGGACTCTTGTTGGGTTAGTTATAATTATTTCTAGTGGTCTTTTTGTATTCTATCGAGAAAGAAAACTTGGAATTGTTTAAATAATTTTCTTACAAAGCCTGTTGTGCTTTTAAGTCCTTTATATCTATATGGCATCTAATGGCATTACCATTTTCTCCAATTTGCCATGGCGGTGTTTCATTTTTACATTTATCACCTACTATTCGTGGACACCTACCTTGAAAACAGCATCCAATTTCAGGTGGTTTTTCCTCAACTATATCTTCAGCAACTAACTTTGGCTTAATATCTGGATCAGGCTCGAGCACAGCACCTATTAAAACTTCTGTATAAGGATGAGAGGGAAATTGATAAACATTTTTTGATGGTCCAATTTCACATAACCTTCCTTGATATAAAACAGCAACTCTATCACTAATAGCCTTAACAACCGCAAGATCGTGTGAAACAAATATATAAGTAGTTCCAGACTCTTCTTTTAGTTTTTGCAATAAATCTAATACTGCTGCTTGAACTGAAACATCTAAAGCAGAAGTTACCTCATCACATAAAATGATATCTGGTTTTGCTGCAAAAGCTCTAGCAACAGCTATTCTTTGTTTTTCACCACCAGACAGCTGTCTAGGATATCTGCTCATATAAAATGCACCAAGCCTAACTTTATTGAGTAACTCAACAATACTAGATTTGAGTTTGCTGCCTGTTAAACCAAAATATAATTTCAAGGGTTGGGATAATATTTGTTCAACAGTATGATTGGGATTCAATGACTCATCTGGGTTTTGAAAAATTAATTGGATTGATCTAAGATCTTCTGAACTTCTTTCTTTTAAATCATCTGATAATATATTTTCTTTATTAAATGTAATATTGCCATCTTTAGTTTTTAATAATCCGGCAATTGATTTCAAAATTGTAGATTTACCACTGCCAGACTCTCCAACTAATGCAATAGTTTCACCTTTATTTATATTGATATTTATATCCTTTACAGTTGGATTAGAATCCGTAACTTTATTTAAGAATTGGTCTAAAATGCCTTGTTTTGCATAAGATATAGAAACCTCTTTTAACTTCAAAATTTCATCAATCTTAATTTCTTTATTTGATTGAGTGTTTGTTTTTTTTTCATTTTTTTGTGAAATTAATTCAGAATGATGAAAGCACCTCACACTAGTGTCTATCTCTGGAATATATTCTAGTTGAGGAACATTAACTTTACATTTATTATCTGAAAAATCACACCTATCATAAAAGGTACATCCATCTCCCACATGGCCTGGCTGAGGTTGGCTACCTGGCATAGAGTCTGGAAGGCCTGATAAAGAAAGTTTTGGAATAGATTTTAATAATCCGTATGTGTAAGGATGAATTGGTTCTTTTAAAATTTTTCTGACTGGCCCTTCTAATACTATTTCACCAGCATACATTACAATTACTCTGTCACAAACTTGCGCTATAGCACCAAGATCATGACTAACATAAACCATTGATGTTCCAGTATCTTTAGCTATATCTTTTAAAAGTTCCAAAACATGAGCTTGAGTAGTTACATCTAATCCAGTAGTTGGTTCATCAAGTAATAATAGCTCAGGGTTTCCAGCAAGTGCCATGGCAACAGCAACACGCTGTTGTTGTCCACCTGAAAGCTCATGAGGATATCTTAAAGCCATAATTTTTGGTGAAGGTAGTCTAACTTTATTTAATAATTCAGAAATTTTTTCTTCTATCTCAGTCTTGCTTAAATTAGTATGAAGTCTAAGAGCCTCTTCTATTTGATATCCAATTTTAAGATTGGGTGTTAACGCCTGACCAGCATTTTGAGGTATCATCGCAATTTTTCTTCCTCTTACCTTTTCTAGCTCTCTACTATTCATATTAAGTAAATTTGAAGATTTAAACAAACATTCTCCACTAGTAGTAAATAAACCATTCTTAATATAGCCCATCATTGCTAATGCAAGAGTGCTTTTTCCAGAACCAGACTCTCCCACTATGCCTACAGTTTCACCCTTTTTAATATTTGTGCTTATATTTCTTAGAATTGATATTTGTTTACCTTTTTGGCTTTTAAAGCCTATTGATAAATTTTTAATTATTTGAATGTGGTTTTTCATAATATTAAACTGGAGCTTTGGTTGATCTATCAATGCCTAATGCTTTAGCAAAAGCATCTGCTGTTAGGTTTATTCCTATAATTAATGTACTTAATCCTACTATTGGCGAAATTACTGCCCACCACGCAAAAGACATTAGTCCTCTTGCATTGGATATCATTAACCCCCAGTCAGGTGTGGGTGGACTTACACCAAAACCTAAAAATGATAGAGAGCTAAATCCAAGTAACATCCATGACCATCTCATAGCTCCCTCAACTAAAATAGCATCTCTAACATTAGGTAATATTTCGTTCCAAATAATTGAAAGATTGCTGTGTCCTCTAGCTTTAGCAGACACAATGAAGTCTTTTGCAATTACGTCATGTGTGGCTGCTCTAGCAACTCTTACTATTCCTTTTCCATAAAAAAAACCAAGTGCCGGTATTAATACTTCGATCGATGTACCTAGAAGAGACACAATTAATAGCATGGCCAATATCCATGGTATTGATAAAAATGCATCAACTATTCTCATTACTATGTCATCAATTCTACCCCCAACTAATCCACAAAAAATTCCTAAAAGACCACCCCACAAAAGAGCAATAATTGAACCAAAAAAAGTTACTGTAAGAGCGGTTCTTCCTCCTAATATAGTCCTAGTAAAAACATCCCTACCCAAACTGTCTGTTCCAAACCAAAATTCTAATGATGGTGGTTGTAACATTAATGAAGAATTAATTGACTTGTAGTCATAAGGTGCAAACCATGGACTAGTGACAGCTAACACTACATGAAAAATTAAAATTGCTAAGCCAATGAAACCAGATGGTTTTGAAGCCATTGTTGATAATATCTCTAAAACTTTTGCTAAAGAACTTTTAGGTTTTTCTTCAAAGATATCTTTATTAGTTTCCATATTTATTTTCTAGTTTGTAATGTTTTTAATCTTGGGTTCAGCATTAATGTTAATAAGTCAGCTATAAAATTTATGCTAACGTAAATAGATGCAAGAATAATACCTAAAGCTTGAACAACTGGTAGGTCTCTATTAGATATAGACTCAATTACTAATCTTCCCAATCCTGGATAATTAAAGACAACCTCGGTAACAACCACTCCTCCTAATAACCAGGCAATAGTCAAGGCAACAACATTAATAGCTGGTAATAGTGCATTAGGTAAAACATGTTTAAAAACCATTCTCCAATATGGTACTCCTTTTAAAATTGCCATTTGTATATAATCAGTCGCCATTACCTGAATAACACTTGACCGAACCATACGAGCCATATGTGCAGTCATTATCATTGCAATAGCAATTACTGGTAAAATTATATTTGGTAGTAATTCTAAAAAGGTAACGTCACTTGGTACAATTACTATTCCAGGTAACCATTCTAACCAAATAGCAACTATTAAAATTAATAAAGTAGAGCTAATGAATTCTGGAATGGTCATTGAAAATATTGTAATTGTTGAAATAATTATATCTGGCAGTTTATCTCTCCAAAGAGCTGTTATTATTCCAAGTATTAGAGCTAAAGGTATTCCAATAATTATTGCAGCTGAAGCTAAAACCATTGAGTTTTTTATTCTTGGCCCTAAGACTTCATTAATTTGCATTTGTCCACTTAAGGAATAACCAAAATCTCCTTGAATAACATTATAGGCCCATGATAAGTATCTTTCATAAGCTGGCACATCAAGTCCTAGTCTTTTTATGCAGGCCTCTAAAGCTACACCAAATGCTTCTCTCTCAAGATAAGATGTACATGCATCACCAGGAAGAATCTCAACACCAACAAAGGTAATTAAAGATACAATAAATAGAGTTATTAAACCTAATACAAATCTTTTAAAAATTAAAAAAAACATAATTAAGTTTACTGCTTTAGATTTTAAAATTAATAACTATTAAATGAGATTACTTTTACAGGCCTAATTAAAGGCCTGTAAATAGTATTTTATATTATTCTACTTTAACTTTATGCCACTGAATTGAAAAAACCTCAACTTCATCAAGGTTTTTTACTCTAGAATTAGTAACCACTAATTTAGATACATGGTAAGGAATCATAGTTCCAGATTCTTCCCATAAAGTTTTTTGTGCATTTTTATAAGCTTTTTTTCTTTTATTAAAATTAAGCTCACCTCTTGCACTTGCTAGATTTTCATCAAAACTAGAACTTTTATAATATGACTCATTCCATTTTGCACTACTGTGATAAACTTCATGAAGCACACTATCAGCAGATCTTTCATTCCAACGTGTCATTGCAACATCTTTTTTCATCCAAGTTTCCTCCCAGTAACTTTTTGATGGTGTCATTTTGATGTCAACTTTGATACCAGCTTTAGCAACTTGTTGTTGGATTACCTCAGCAATAGTTGGCCATGTAGGTTCTTTTGTTGATACATGAATTACCATTTCAATTCCATCAGGGTATCCAGCTTCTGTTAAAAGTTTTTTAGCTTTCTTAATATCTTGAGGACATTTCATAGTAAGTCGATATTGATCTGATGGTGCAACAGGGGTATCACATGATACAACTGCCTCTCCACCCATAACGGTATCAACAAGCTCTTGTCTATCAATAGCTAAACGTACAGCTTTTCTAACTTTTGGATCATTAAAAGGAGCACGCTCAGTATTCATAACCATTCCTCTCCAGTTACCTGTGGGAATTACTGTAGCTTTGAACTTCTTATTTCCATCAAAGATTTTTTTCTGACTAAATTGAACGTATCTGTTCATATCAATCTGACCAGTTAAAAGAGCTTGTACTCGTGCTTCTCCATCAGGTATTGCAATTACATGAACTTCAGCAAGTCCAGGTGCACCTTCCCAATAATTAGGATTAGCTTTAAGAATAGTAGTTCCTTCTGCATCAAACTTTTCAACCATAAAAGGACCAGTGCCAATTCCAGTTTGCCCAATAGTATCTCCAGATCCAGATGGTATCATTCTTAATCTGTAATCAGTTAAGTTTAAAGGAAAGTCTGCAAAAGAAGTACTTAACTTCATTTTAACAGTATGAGAATCTATAATCTCAATATCTGTTACAACACTTAAGCTTTTTTTTGCAGGTGATCCAATTTCTGGATCTTTAACACGCATTAAAGAATATTTAACATCTTCTGCATCAAAATCAGAACCATCATGAAATTTTACCCCTTTACGAAGATTAAAAGTCCACTCAGTTGCATCTGCGTTTGCTGACCATTTGGTAGCTAACTCTTCTGAGACAACACCTTTAAGATTTTTTCTAACTAAACGATTTTGAGTCATTATCACAACTTGAAATAAACGACCTTTAGTAATTGCGTCTAGGTTTGTATCTTTTCCAAATCCAAGATCATGTGATAGCTTAAAAGTTCCACTTGATGCATTTGCAGATGAAAATAACACTAATATTGATATCAAAGAAACTGATATCAGTTTGTAAATGTTTTTCATTATTTTCCCTCTCTATATTTTTTTTTTGGAAACGCTATCATTTTAAAAATATTTCAACAATAGTAATTCTTGTACAAGCATAGATTGCAGATATAATAGATTTTTATTTGCTAGAGAAAATTTTAAATTTAATTTATTAAAAAACTATATGCATAAATCTCTTAAAAATTTAAGATTTTCAATAAAACCTCAAGTCCAAGAAGGTGATAGACCGGTTGAGTTAGCAAGAACTATGGGAGTGCATCCATTAACTTATCAGGAGCTACCATATGACCCTGAGTATTCGCAGTACGCTGGACGTTTAACAACAGAAAAATTATCAAATGCCACAGCTGATGAACAGTACTGGAAAACTAAACAAGAAATAATTCTTCGTCACACTGGAGAGCACCCATATGAAATTTCAGGACCAGATGCTCTTAAATTATTACAGAAAATTTTTCCACGTGATATTTCAAAAGTTAAAAAAGGTAGATGTTCATATCAATTTGCTTGCTACCATGATGGTGGAATGATTACTGATGGTTTGCTTTTACGCATTAATGATAATCAATATTGGTTTGCACAAGCTGATGGTGATCTTTTTTCATGGTACAAAGCAAATGCTGAAGGACTTGATGTAAAAATTAGTGAGCCTAATGTTTATGTTAGTCAAATTCAAGGACCACTTTCAATGAAACTTCTTGATAATTTAATTGAAGAAAAAATAGCTACTACATGGAAATATTTTGATTGGGTAGAAGTAACCATGGCTAAAGAAAAAGTTATAATTAGTCGATCAGGATTTACTAATGAATTAGGTTGGGAAATTTATTTTCGACCTGAAAATAATTCTGAAAAATTGGGAGACCTAATACTTGAAGAGGGAAGTAAAATGGGCATGATAATAACAGCAACACCCTCATTTCGTGGAAGACGTATAGAGGCAGGTCTTTTATCTGCTGGACAAGATTTTACAAACGAAACTACCCCTTTTTCTGTAGGACTTGGTAGATTTGTAGATTTAGATAAAAAATATTTTATTGGCCGAGAAGCATTATTAAAATCAGATAAAAATTGTAAGAGCTGGGGAATTAGGGTTGTAGATGGAATAGCCTCTAAAGGGGAGACCCTTAAATTTAATGGTAAGCTTATTGGCCGCGTTACATCAAGTACCTGGTCACCTTTTCAGGTCTGTGGTGTTGGTATTGTTTATCTAAATGATTCTGATTTAGGCCCAGGAACAATTGTAGAAGTTGAATGCACAGATGGCAAAACACATAAAGGAGAGCTTTGCACTTTACCAATGTATGATCCTAAAGGAGAAATTGTTAGAGGTATAAATAAAGCTATACCATCTAAACCTGAGCCTTGGGCTGGTTTAAAAAAATTATAATTTAGGAATACTTAGTTTTTTATCTACGTTATATTTCTTTAATAATTGCCTTATAAATCCATCATTAATTAACTTTAAAATAAAATCATTCAAAAATTTTATTACCTGGGGACTTCCTTTTTTAATACCAACTGACTGTTTTATGAAGGTAAATGGATCTTCAATAATTTTAAGTTGATTGTTTGTTGATAATTCCTCAATAAGTTTTGGTTTTAATCCAGCAAGAACATCAGCTTTTCCCTCGTTAAATAAAATATGTGAGTTATGTATTGAGGTTGCTCTTATTAATTTAATATCCTTGTAATTGTCTGATAACCACAAATCGTATGCACTTCTTTCTGCTACAGCAATTTTTACTTTGGATTTGCTTATATCTTCATTAGTTTTAAAATTATCAATTTTTCTAACTAAAAAATTAGCATCAATATTTACATATGCATTGCTAAAATCTATTGTCTCTGCTCTTTTTGGTTCAAATGCAATATTTCCAATATCCCATTGATTTTTATTCACTGCATCAGCAAGCTCACCAGGTCTCTTGTACTGAACTAATTTATGAGGAACATCTAACTCCTTTGCTATTCTTTCACCCAAATCAGGTGAAACACCCTTGGGTAAACCTGAAGAATTTACCCCACTTACAAGTAAAAAATTACTCATATTAATTCCTACTCTTAAAATACCTGTTGGTGCCAATTGTTTTGATATTAAATCAATCATAATAAGTTAATGTTTTTTTTAATAATATATATTAATTTTATATTTATTCAGAATTTAATTTAATGGAAAAAATTACAAAGAAGATAATTGCTATAGGTGGTGGGGGTTTTACTCATGAATCAGATGATACTTTAGATCAATTTTTTTTAGATCAATGTAGTAAAAAAAAAATTAAATTAGGTTTTTTAGCAACTGCTAGTAAAGATGACGTAAAAAAAATTAGCATATTTTATAAAAAATTTAAAAATAAAAATTTAGAGCTTTCACACTTTAATCTTACTCAAAAAATAGATGGTTTTTCTTCATGGATTTTAAATAAGGATATTATATATGTTGGTGGTGGAAACACTTCGTTTATGCTGGATATATGGAGAAAAAATAGTCTAGATAAAATTTTTAAAAAAGCTTATGAAAATGGAATAGTTTTAGCTGGCGTAAGTGCTGGTGCCGGGTGTTGGTTTGATTGGATTTTATCAGATTCAGTTGGTCCAGGCCTAAAACCTCTTAAAGGTATTAGTTTAATTTCTGGTAGCTGCACTCCTCACTCATCAGAAGAGAAAAGGATTAATCAATTTGAATTAAACATTAAAAATGGTGAATTACCACCTGGTTTAGCAATTGATGATGGTGTTGCAGTGCTTTTTATTGACGGGAAACCTAGTGAAGTTTATTCTTCCAGAAAAAATCATAAAGCCTATTTTATTGATACAAATAAAAAAATTAGTCTTAAAGACTATATAGAGTAAAAATATGAGCAACATAGTATCAAGTAAGAAAATTCATAGTGTTGAGGATGCAAGAAATTTAGCCAAAAAGAGAATGCCTAAATTGATGTTTGATTTTGTAGATGGAGCATCTGGTGATGAAAAGTTGTGTGAAATTAATAGTACTGCTTTAGATCAAATAAGATTAGAGCCAAAAGTGTTAAGAAATGTAGAAAATAGATTTTTAAAAAAAAAATTTCTTGATATTGATTTTGATCAACCATTTGGTTTTTCACCAATGGGGATGTGTAACTTAACATGGGCTGGTGCTGATGAAATGCTAGCTAAAGAAAGTGTTATAAATAATATACCTGCTTGTGTTTCAATGGCTTCATCAACCTCTTTAGAAAAAATGTTTGAATTATCAGAAGGACGTTCTTGGCTTCAATTATATAATTTTCAAGAAAACTTTGTAATGGAACTTTTACAAAGAGCAGAACAAACTGGCTATAAAGTTGCAATATTGACTGTAGATGTTCCAATTCAATTTAGAAGAGCTAAAGATAATAAAAATGGTTTTACAGTTCCTTTCAAAATTGGTCCTAAGCAATTATTTGACTTTGCAACTCACCCTCTATGGTCTTTAACAACATTGATGAATGGTATTCCAAAACCTATGAATTATGAAACTTCTAAAAATGGAAATAAATTTGTAAGAAGTGAAAGTAGAGGTGCTACAGATTGGGGAACTCTTAAGCGTGTTCGTGATACATGGAAGGGGAAATTAATTGTAAAAGGAGTTATGTCACCTGAAGATGCTGTTAAAATTAAGGATGCTGGTGCTGATGCAATTCAAGTCTCAAATCATGGTGGAAGACAATTAGATAGTGCAACAGCTGCTATTGAAGCATTACCCTTGATTAGAAATGTTTTAGGGAAAGAATTTCCAATACTTTTTGATAGTGGTATTAGAGGCGGTAGCGATATAGTTAGAGCTCTTGCTCTCGGTGCAAATTATGTGATGTTGGGTAGGCCTTTAATGTATGGTATTGGTGCTGATGGAGAAAGCGGTTTGCGAAGAGTTTTAGATATAATTAAAGATGAGTTAAGTACAGCATTGGGTCTTGTTGGTTTAACTGATGTAAATGATATTTCTTCGGAAATTATTGCTAAAAAATTTATAGAAAATATGAAATACTAAATTTATGTCAGAAAAAAAAATTAGAGGTGGTTCGTTAATTGCTAGAGCTTTAAAAGATAAAGGAATCCAACATGTTTTTACATTGTCTGGTGGTTTCTGTAACCCAGCTTTAGAGGGTTTTATGGAATGTCAAATGGAAGTCATAAACTGTCCTCACGAACAAGTAGCAGGTCATATAGCTGATGGGCATACAAGAATTACAAGAAAACCAGCAGTTTGTCTTGTTGGCCCCGAGGGTTTTGCAAATGCTGTACCATCAATGATGGAAGCTTGGGGTGAAAGATCACCTGTAATATTTATAACTGGCTCAAGCAGTTTAAAAAGGCAGGGCTCAGGAGGTTTTAAAGAAATAGACGATGTCGCAATTGCTGCTCCATTAACAAAGTACAGTGCCAGTATAACTGACGGTACTCGAATTAGAGAGTTTGTAGATAAAGCATATAGAATAGCAACAAATGGTTACCCTGGTGCGGTTCATCTAAGTTTACCTGTTGATATTATGTTTTCATCTTTTTCTGAAAATGCAGGACTTGAAGAAAGACCTTTTTCACATGAAGCAAAACCTGTTGATAAAGCATGGCCTGATCCAAAAAATATTTCTGAAATATTAGAGCTTGCCTGTAATGCAAAAAAACCTGTTTTGATTGGTGGACATGGCATTTGGTGGTCTGGCTCTGAAAAAAAATTAGAGGAAGTTGGAAATAATTTACATATACCAATATTTAATATTCCTTATCATCAAAAATTACTTGGCGAGGAAGCAAATGCTTATATGGGCTTAGCTGACATTCATCAATATCCTCCTTCTAAGTTTGCATTACACGAGTCTGACTTGGTTTTAATGGTTGGTGCAAGATTAGATAATCAAATGAATTTTGGTAATCCCCCCCTTTTTCCTAAATCAACTAAGCTTGTTTGTGTTAATGGATCTCATGAAGAGATTGAACTAAATAGATCAGCAGATATGAACTTGTTATGTGACCCTGGTGTATTTTTTGATACTTTAAATAAACTTAAAACAAATAATAAATGGAACTTGGGTCATGAATGGTTTGATCTTAATAAATCTAAAAAACAAGAATGGGTTGATAAAACTTTAGAAGACTTAAGCAAAGAAACTAAAGAAGCAGAAGCTAATGGAGGAAAAATGCATCCACTACAGCTAGCTTTGGATGTGCAAGATGCTATTGGAGAAAAAGATTGGCTAGTTATAGATGGGGGTAACACTCATTTCTGGTCTGAAATAGCAATTAATATTGCAGGATCAAAAGGAAAAAAAATTGGAGGTATTTTACATCCAGGAACATTCAGTATGTTGGGAGTTGGTGTACCATTTGCACTGTCTGCAAAAAATATTAACCCTGACTCAAATGTAATTCTAATAAGTGGGGATGGAGCTTTTCTTTCTGGTGGTCTATCTATAGAGACTGCTTTTCAAGAAAATAAGCCAATAGTGGTAGTAATTGATAATAATGGTGGATTAGATTGTATATCTCAGCAACAAGAACGTTTATTTGAAAGTGGAAAACACTTTGCAACTGATTTTAGAGACATACCATTTCATAAAATTTTTGAAGGATTTGGTGGCCATGGAGAGTTAGTTACAAAAAGAGAACAGCTAGCACCAGCATTAAAAAGAGCAATTAAAAGTGGCAAAACAGCTTGTGTAAATGTAAAAGCAAAAGGAGTAATAAGCCCGATAGTAGCTGCTGTTAGTGATAAAAGAGACAAGGCATCAATAGAATAATCATATGGCGACTTTATCTTCTCACTTATTAAACTCAGTAAATGGAACCCATGCAAATGGGGTAAAGGTTATAATTTTACAAATAAAACCAAATGGAGATAGAAAAACTTTTATTGAAACAGAAACAGATGTTGGTGGTAGAGTTTTAAAAGATTTTGATCTTACTTCAGAAGATTGTCTTTGTGATTATGAAATGATTTGTAAAACAGCAGATTATTTTTCAGAAAAAAATATTGTTTCAGAAGTTATAGTAAAATTTAAAATGGAAGATCCAAAAAAAAAATACCACTTACCAATCATTATATCACCAAATGGCTATTCTATTTGGTGGTCTAAATAGTATAAATGAGTACCTCTGGTTTAAATATGTCAAGGCGCATAAGAAGAACGCCTTTTACAAATAAAGTTGAAGAGTGTGGTGTGACAGGTTTTTCTGTTGTTAATCACATGCTGCTGCCCAAAGCTTTTAAAAAATCAGTTGAAGAAGATTATTGGCATCTTAGATCAAATGTTCAATTGTGGGATGTTTCAGTTCAAAGACAAGTTCAAATTGAAGGTCCTGATGCTGAAAATTTAGTACAAAGAATGACACCTAGATCTATTAAGGGTATGAAAGTCAAAAAATGTTTTTACATTCCAATTATTGATGAAAATGCAGGAATGATAAATGATCCAGTTCTACTTAAACTAAGTGAAAATAAATTTTGGTTATCAATAGCTGACTCTGATGTTTTATTGTGGGCAAAAGGATTGGCAATTGGGTCAAACTTAAAAGTCAAAATTGAAGAACCAAATGTTTATCCATTAGCAATTCAAGGACCTAAAGCTGAAGATTTGATGGCTTTAATATTTGGAGAAGAAGTTAGATCAATTAAATTTTTTAACTTTGGACTATTTAATTTTGAGGGAACGGAGCAGGTAATAGCTAGAGCTGGCTATAGCAAACAAGGTGGATTTGAAATTTATTTTAAAGGGTACGAATTAGGTGAAAAATTATGGGATACAATTTGGAAAGCAGGTAAAGAATTTGATATTTCTCCAGGATGTCCTAACTTAATTGAAAGAATAGAGGGAGGACTAATGTCTTATGGTAATGATTTTACCAGAGAAAATAACCCTTTAGAGTGTAATCTTGAAATGTACTGTGCGGAGGATAATCAACACGATTTTATTGGTAAAGCTGCTTTAAATAAAATTAGAAAAGAGGGTATTAAACAAAAAATTAGAGGAATTGTTTTTGATGGTGACCCCTGTCCTACTTGTACAAAACCATTTCCTGTTTTTTCAAAAAATAAAAAAAAGATTGGACAGATTACTTCTGGAATTTATTCACCAAGATTAAAAAAAAATGTTGGTCTTTCTATGATTTTAAAAGATCATTGGAACATTGGTAATGAAGTAATTGTTGAAACGCCAGATAACAAATTAAGAGCTGGGACCATATCCTCTTTGCCATTTCAAGAATAATTAGATATACCAAAAGAAATTAAACTTTTAAAATGCACAGAGCAGTTATAGCAGGTTATTCAAGATCACCTTTTACAATGGCGAGAAAAGGTGAGTTAATAGATATCAAACCAGTAAATTTATTGGCTGAAGTAATCAATAATCTTGTATCTAAAACTAAAGTTAATAAAAGCGATATAGAAGACATCGTAATTGGATGTGCTTTTCAAGTTGGAGAGCAATGTTTTAATATTGGTAAATTGGTAACTTTTTTAACCGATATGGATATCAAAACTTCTGGAATGACGGTTGATAGATGGTGTGGCTCATCAATGGAAGCTATTCATATTGCGGCAGGAAAAATTTCAATGGGATCTGGTAAAGTGTTTATATGTGGCGGTGTAGAAAGTATGACTAGAGTTAATACGGGCTTTGATCCGATGCCCTACCCTTATACGGAAAAAGAAAATCCAAATGTTTATTTTTCGATGGGTATAACAGCAGAAAATGTAGCAAAGCAATACTCTATAACCAGAAAAGAACAGCAAGAATTCTCAATATCCAGTCATGCAAAAGCATTTGATGCACAATCCAAAGGAAACTTTACAAGTGAAATTGTCTCTATAGGAAATTGTTCTCAAGATAGCAATATTAGACCTGGTAGTAATCAAGAAAAATTAGATGGGTTAAAGTTAGCATTTGATCAAAATGGAACAGTAACAGCCGCTACATCATCACCTCTAACTGATGGGGCAGCAGCAACATTAATTTGTGAAGAACAATATGCTAGAGATAATAATTTAGAAATTTTAGCTAGAATCGTTTCTACATCTGTTCAGGGGTGTAAAGCTGACACTATGGGTCTAGGTCCAATTGGAGCTTCTCAAAAAGCTTTAGAGAGAGCTAAATTAACGATTAAAGATATAGATATCGTAGAACTAAATGAGGCATTTGCATCTCAATCATTGGCTTGCATAAAAGATTTAGGTATAGATCAAAATAAAGTTAATTTAGATGGTGGTGCGTTAGCATTGGGTCATCCACTTGGAGCAACAGGTGCTAGAATTACTGGAAAAGCAGCTCAATTATTAAAAAGAGAAAATAAAAAATATGCCTTAGTCACTCAATGTATAGGTTTGGGAATGGGTATTGCTACAATTATTGAGTCTGTAGAATAAATATTCGTATGCAACAATTACCTTTTGACAAAAGATCTGGAAAAATTTGGTTTAATAATGAATTGTGTGAATGGCAAGATGCTAGAGTTCATATAATTAGTCATGGTATGCATTATGCCAGCTTAGTTTTTGAAGGTTTAAGAGTTTATAATACAAAAATATTTAAGTTAGAGGAACATATCGAGAGACTTTTTAATTCTGCAAGAATATTGGATATGAAAATTCCATATTCTAATCAAGAAATTATTGAAGCTACAAAGAAACTTATTTCAGACCAAAATATTAAAGATGGATATATAAGACCCTTTGCATGGAGAGGTAGTGAAATGATGGGTGTCTCGGCACAAAATACTAAAATAAATGTAGCAATCGCAATATGGGATTGGCCTACATATTTTGATCCTACTTTAAAATCAAAAGGTATAAAATTAAATATATCCAAATGGCAAAGGCCTCCTCAAAACTCATCCCCCTGGCAGAGTAAAGCAGCAGGACTTTATATGATTTGCACACTATCAAAACACCAAGCTGAAAAAGATGGTTTCACAGACTCATTAATGTTAGATCATGAGGGTAATGTAGCTGAAGCAACAAGTGCCAATATCTTTTTTAAAGATAAAAATAATGAATTACATACACCAATACCAGACTCTTTTTTAGATGGTATTACCAGAAAAACAGTTATTGATCTTGCTAAATCAAAAAATATAAAAATAAACGAAAGAAAAATATCTCCCAATGAACTATCCAATTTTGTAGGGTGCTTCATAACAGGAACAGCAGCTGAAATCACACCCGTTGCAAATATCTTAGATAATAAGTTTGAAGTTTGTGATTTAATTAAAGACTTATCATCAGGTTATGAAATGCTTGTAGGTAAAAATAGCTAAATAAGACTTAGAGGCCAAGTAGAAAATTTAGGAAACAAAACTATTAAGAGTATTTATTATTTCAACTTTGAAATTATCGCATCACCCATTTCAGATGTTGATACTTCTTTTTTTCCCTTAGAAAAAATATCTTTTGTTCTAAGACCAT
>JACKQG010003355.1_pt1 | contig 19754 bp, 13 predicted proteins | sample 8237621 | NCBI WGS metagenome assembly JACKQG01 (sample SAMN15677084, study PRJNA649215) | marine metagenome | biome: marine; feature: Black Sea; material: saline water; isolation source: suspended particulate matter (SPM) from the Black Sea western gyre | collected 2013-06-09/2013-06-10 | depth... | reverse complement strand
TATTAGTATTAGCCTCATATGCTATTTTAATCTCAGCGTTAGTTTGATCTGCTGTAGCACCAGTTTCAATACCTGTAAGTTTGGTATCTTTAGCCGAAGTAAAGTTTATTTCTGTCAGACCACCATCTCCAACTGTGTATGTGGTGTCCGTAAATACTGCTCCAGAAGGTACATTAGTAAGCACTTGAGAATCATCAACCTTACCATCAAGAGCACTTTGTAATCCGGTTGTTTCTGCTATTGCATGGGTATGTGAACTCGCTGGATATGTGCTAGGCTTATTAGTAATATTTGCCCAATCAAGATCTGCAACAGCAAAGTTTAATTTACCAGTAGTATCATTGTAAGTAACAACAATGTTAGTTTCTGTGTTGGCATCAACCATTGCGCCAACAATATCTTCGGTTTGTTCTTGATCAAAGTAACCGACCTTTTCCCAAGCAGTACCATTATATACTTCGGTTGAATTTAAATCAGTATTCCATCTTAAATAACCAGTATCGGGAGAAGTATCTCTATCAGCAGTTGAACCTGCCGGAATAATAGCAGAAGTACCAGAACTATTAACAACTGAAGCTAATGCAACAACTTTTATGTGAACAATAGTTACTTCATCACCAAGATCGGCTGGATCAGTTAAAACAACATTTGTTCCATCAGTATATGTAAAGTCAGCTGAACCTAAAAGCTTAATACCATTAATGAATACTTCTAGGTTATCTGCAACTTTGTTATAGCCACCATTTGGAATAACAAAATCTGTTTGACCTGCAACAGCAACAAATTCGTGTTCAGTAATATCAGAACCATTAGCAAGATTTAATGCTTTAATAACTTCAATAGTTACTATATCATCAACTAAGGCTGAATCAGCAAGGACAACTTCTGTACCGGTAGTAGCAGTAAAGTCGCCTTCGGCTAATTTCATACCATTATAAAATACATTTACATGGTCGTTAAGTACATTATATAAGGCGGAATAACTTGTTTGACCTGCAACAGATATGTATTCAGTAGTAATGATCTCATTGGCACCCCCGCCTGATCCACCACCAATTTCGAATACCGACCCTACAGAGTCTTTTGAATAGAGTTTTTGGTCAGAGGTGTTTAAGGCTAATTCACCTTGAACTAATGATCCAGCTGCAGGTACCTTACCAGCAACAGAACTCTGCTTGATTTTAAATGTTGTTCCAGCCATATGTATGCCTTTTTAGTGTATGAAGTATATACTTCGTGGTCTTTATTTATATTTATTTATACATAAAAAAAGGACCAATTAAGGTCCTTCTCATTTTCAATGTGTTACTTTACTTAGAATGTACCACCATCAATTACATTTGATGCAACTGGAACACCAGAAGCATTGAATTGAATAATGTCATACAATGAACCAGTAACAAATGTCATTGCCGTACCAGCTGCATTAGCAACCATAACACCATTACCAGTGAATGAACTCATTCCAGTACCACCAGATGTTACAGGAACATCATTAGCGAATGTTACATTACCATTAACTGTTAAGTCACTTGATATTGTAGCAGTACCAGTAATTGTTGTATCTCCACCTGTAGGAGCAATAGTTAAATCACCTATAGTAGTAACAATACCATTAGCACTTAATACTAAGTTATCAGCAACTGTAGCATCACCACTTAGGAATAATTGACCAAATTGTGCATCACCCCAAGGCGCATCATAATCTTCATCTGTAGTATCAACAATAGGCTTATATGCAAATCGATTAGTTGCATTATCAAAACCAAAGAATCCAGTTTGAACTGATGTACCATTGCCGTAGTCAAAATTAACACCACGATCAATTAAGTCAACTGAAGTAGTAGAACCATCACCAACTTTAATTACCGGATCGTTTAACGTTGTTACCGTTGAATTAACAGAAGTTGTTGTACCATTAACTGTTAAGTTGCCATCAATAACTGCATTACCAACAACATTTAAGTTATCTGAAATATCTACATCACCAGCAGTAACATCAATACCACCTGCAAAGTTTGCATCAGCATTAACTTGCATTTGAGTAGATACATTAATTGTACCTACGTTTTCAGTAGTAGTATTTGCCGTAGTAATATTAGCGACCGGAGTTGTAATCTGATCAGTAATGTACATTCCAGAAGCATCAACATAAGCTTCTTGAGTACCAGATGCATAGAATCTTAATGTATCATCATTAGCAGTTTCTTCAGCAGTGATGTACGTGTCTTGGTTAATATCAACTACGCCACCTAAACCAGTCCATGCACCACTTACAGTACCTTCAAATCTATTTGAAGTTGTATTGTATCGAACAGCACCATTACCAATTATTGCTGCATTAGGTCTTGAAGCTTCAGTACCACCAGCAATAATTAAACCAGTATTAGTATCAACTGTTACATAACCATCACCATCAGGTGCAATAATTAAACCACCATTAGCATTAGTGGCAGACATTGTGTTGCCATCAATTCTAACATTATCAGTCTTTAATGCACCAGTTACATTTAATGTGTTTGCAACAAAGGTTAAGTTAGCTGAATCTTCAAGCTCTCCTGACGCACCCGCAAGTAAAACTCTACCATCGGTTAAGTCTGTTACATTTACTGATGATAATGTTGTTTGTGCTGTAAATGTTGTTGTTCCTGAAACGGTTAAGTTACCTACAACATCTGTATTAGCATGTAAGCTAATTGAACCAGATCCATTAGGATCAACTACTAATGAACCATTAGTATTAGTTGTTGAAATAGTATTACCATCAATGGTAACATTATCAATGTTAATTAAATCAATCTTATTATCTGAACCTGTTACAATTGCTTGGTTAGCTGTAACCGCTCCAAAACCAGACGAAGCTGATTTTAATTGATCTGTGAAAAATACACCACCAATAGCTACGGCTTCAATACCGCCTGCTTGTGATTCTCCTATCCATAATTTGTTTGATGAATATGAATAGGCTTGTTCTGCTTTTGCTAAAGCATTAGTAATCGGAGCAGCATTGCTATCCGAAAACTTAGTAATAATTACTGTACCTGACATAAATGTCTCCTATTAATTAGTTAGTTTATTAAATATAATGTGCAGTTGTTTATGCATGTGCATTTAAAAACCACCTCCGGCTATAATCAACTTATCGTTCTCAACTCTTCCTTGGACTTTCCAAGTTTGTGAAGCTGTATCCCACAATATAACCGATCCATCTTCTCTGTTTGATGTATCTACATCTGCCAGATCTGTGAGTCTTTGTGTCGGGATATATGTAACTGATTTGGCTTGGATATTTCTTGTAGGACTTATCTTACCTTTCATCGTGTTACTCCCGGTGTAATTTCTACCTGGCCTTCAACAACGCGTGTAATATCGCCGCTAACACCAACTCTAACTTCTATATCGTAAACATATCTTCCTGGTTTCATTACATTAGTTACAGCATTTGGTAACTTAACTTGTATAATACCTTGGGTTGGATGTGCTATAGTACATATGAAATCATATTTTGTGGTTGAAGAATATGTTTTTCTAATTTGTCCGTAGGCAATGTATCCGGTAAGATCTGCATCATTACCAGTCGCGTCTTCCACAGTGACTTCTGTCATGTAGTCGGAACCTTGATCTATTGTAATGTTTGAATAAATTGCCATATATCTTATTTATAATTTTCCGACCACTACTTCGATTATATTAGTTCCATCTGAATCAGATAAAGCCTTACCAATGACTGAACCCATACGAGGAGCTTCTTCAGCCCTTGCTGAACCATCACCATTAGATACAAGCATATCACCAGCTTTAATAGAGCCTGTTACTTTACATGGCACTCGACCTGTAAGCGCAACAGGAATAACAAATTCACCTTGTTGTTCGCTGTTCATTAAGTATGCTGGAGCCGTAGATACAACACCAATAATTCTTCTATCCATATCCACAGTTGATTGAGTTACTTCCCAATCACCACCTAATGATATAACAGTACCAACTTCATATTGTGCATCACCAATGTAGTTCTCTGCAAGGTCAGCGTAAGTAGCTGTAGTTGCTTTACCATGGAAATTCGTGGCATACATATCACCACCACTAGCTGTAATATCACCTGCAGCAGTCCAGTTGCCGTTATCATCACAATACGCACCCCAATTATTGTCTTGTTTTAAGAATCCGATTAAGTTTGAGTTACAGTGAATTGTTCTATTACCTTCATCTGTATCTCCCATATAAATATTTGAGAATCCATCATCAGCGTTTACTGTAACACTACCTTTAGCAGTAACTACATTACATCCAATATTATTGACAGTTATATCATTGGCTATAAAATTGCCAGAAGCATCTCGAGATACAATAGCGTTAGCTGTATTAGCTGAAGTAGCATTTGATGTTACAGTGAATGTTCCACCTTCTGAATCCACAGAACCAGAAATGCCAACACCACTTGTTGCACCTTTTTTAACATAACTACCTGTAGTGTCTGTTCCTAGGTCAATATTGTTACTACCTACCGTAGTAACAATATTGATTGATCCTAAATTATGCATTGTAGCTGAACCAGTAACATCACCAGATAAGGTGATAGTAGGATCATTGACATCAAAATCTAATGTACCATCACCATCTTGATATACTACAGAAATTCCAGATTCACTATTACCTGATACCATACCACCAACGATATCTTGAACCTCTTCAGAGAAATTATCAATGTTTGATACAATATGGTTATGGCCGTCGTCAGCAATAGCAAGGGTAATCTTACCAGTTGAATCACTATAAGAAGCATTAATACCACCAGACTCTGAATTTAATTCAAACATGTTACCAGCAACATCTTCTACGTATTCAGTAAACGAGAATGCTGCGTTATCAAATACTGTTTCAGATCCAATAACTAGTTTTTGTGAGATTGTAACATTACCAGATAACTCCATGTCAGCACCAATTTCTGATGTACCACTAGTAGCTGAATTAAGAATATATCTATTATCTAAATCTTGATCACCAATAGACATTGTTGAGGCATTAATATTACCATTCACATCAACCTTATGTGAAGCATGTGGGGTAACACCAACACCGATTCTTTGCTGATTATTAATAGTAAATGTTGTTGAACCTGCAACACCTACTAATAATTCAGTAGTAGCATTAATACCACCATCGGCGACAAGGGCCCCTGACATAGTATCACCAGTGGCATTAACGAAGTCTGCCCCTAAATCTTGGTTAATAGCATAAATTGCATTTAAGGCTGAAGTTATATCTGCCTCACCACCATTATAGTTAGCCCAAGTACCAATATCACCATTAATAGCTGATATATCTGAGTCATTAGATGAAATGTTACTATTGATTGTTGATATATCAGTATCATTAGTTTCTAATCTAGCAAAGTGGGCATTGAAAATATCAATTGCTGCCACCTCTGTGCCATTATATCCAGTCAATGAACTTGTTGCTAAATCAATACCAGCTGTTGTTGCTAAGGTATCAATATCTGCTTTGTTATCGTTTACTGCCGAAGTTAAATCAAGGTTACCGCCATATAAGGTACCCATATTACCAATCCAACCAGCTTGATTAGTAGCATCTATACGTAGTTCATTTAAGGCCGATACAACAGTTTCATCCCCTGAAACCCCCGCAAGGTTTAAGTTATCTAGGTTACCAATCGCTGCACCAATTTCATTATCCTTAACCCTCCATTGTTCGAAGGTATCAGTTAATAGAATATTAATTGTATTTGCCATATTATTTCTTCTTCTTTAATAGTTTTGTTAATAGATCCTTAATATCAGATAATTCAGTTTCTATATTATCCAATCGTGCTTGATCTTTTTTATGCTTCTGCCTAGCCGCTTTAGCAATTGCCGCGTTGGTTCTATCTTTATTTATAATAGCCCCTGAGGAAGGATCCCTAAATAAATTAGAATGACCTTCAACTGGTATCATGATTGTAAAGCAATAGCCCTTAAACTCTGCACTGATGGAATATTAGCAGTTGTTTGAGAGGTAAATACAATTTTAATTGCAAACAAAGTAAAATCATTTTCATCGATTGTATATTCTATTTCAGTATATTCACCTGAATCAGAGAATGGTATTGTCATTGGGGCTGGTACCCAAGATAATGAATCAAATGTTGCTGATTCAGATGATACTTTGTAATATACATCAATATCAGTAAATGATGGGCGATTAACATCTAAATAAACTTTCAGTTGGTCTGATGAATCATCTAATTGAACTGTCTTAGTAACATATTTAGCTAACGCTGAACCTTTAACCGGATCAGTTTCTGCAAAATAATCTGCCACAACATCATGACCTGCCGTAGCTGTTGCTGACGGGTTATTAATTCTATTTGAAATAGCAATTGCTGAACATCTATCCATATCAACAACCGGTGATAAATTATCTTTGGTTGATGAGAATATACCATTCAAGAATAATGATGGAGTAGGCCCTTGATTAATAACTTTAGCACTACGTGGAGCATAGTTATCATTAATAATGATAGGCAAATAAGATGAACCAAGGGTATTAGTCAAGGTTGTTGTATCTTTAATTCCCCATACCATACCAGTATTAGGCAATGTTACTTCTTGTACCAATGGGTATACTGTATTAAATGCAATATTCTGGGTTGCTGTTACTGTATTATTACCATCAATACCAGTACCAGTAGAATTAGTTGCACAAGTAATGGTATAACGATCCCTTTCTACATTAGAAATAACATGGGTAGCTTCAATTTCAGCAATAGGAATACCATTAATTGAAGTAATATTTTCTTCAACATCAATAATAACTGAATTGCCGTCAAGCATACCATGGTTTCTATGAGATACAATAACCTCGCTTGAACCTCCAGTTGTTTGGAATGGATCATTCGCTAAGGCCCTTGTAGGTAGTTCCTTATTGGCTAATACTAATGAAGCTTCCGTTGAAGTATCAAATACTGCACGATTCAATTGGAAAGTTAAGTCTCTATTTTGATCTGGTGTCCAAGTAGAAGCATTCTGTGATTTAAACATAACACCATTATATGGTTGTTTAGAAATTCTATTACCATTTTCATCTTCTTCACCAATTTGAGCAACCTTAACTCTGTATTCATTTGAGTTTGCCATAATAACAAAACAATATTCAATATTATCTTGAAGATAAACTGGAGATTCAAAGGTAAATGAAGTAGCTGAACCATCGATATTAACATCAGTGGCATTAACAGTCACATCAGAGAAAGGAATAACTTCCTGGGTAGGAATACCTTGGTCCATTTTTCTAAATTGAATTTGAACAGGTACGTTACTATCTTTAGTTGTAAAGAACAAGTCAAGCGATGTAATAAATGCTCCCCCGTCATTATCCAATAGGATAGATTGAGCAAGAGGATCACCCCAGTTGAAGGTCCATTCTCTTCTTCTAGATGAAGATGTAGAGGTAATAACTCTTGAATCAGAAACATTAGTCCGTTGAATCGTTGGAACACGCGTAGAAATAACTACGTTTTCTTTCGTTTCAATTAATCCTTTGGCTGAATATGTTGTTGCTGCGGAAGTGCCGGTTTCTTCATTAGTATTAGTACTTGAATCAGTCAATAAGAATGTTTTATCGCCAGTATTAAAGCTTAAGGCTGGGTTATTAGGTACAAAGAACGTACCAGAAATAGCACCATTAGCATCAGTAACTAGGGTAGTAGCTCCCGCCGGGTGTACCATATTATTATTAACACCAACCGATGGTACCACCGATGAAGTATTAGTTGATACGTAATCAGCAACCGATACATCATCAAAGAATGCAAATACTTCAGTGTTAGGTCTAAGTCTTGTTGCAGAGAATGTTACAAGCCTACTTCTCATAAATGGTGCAAAGTTAACTTCAACAACGCGATCACCAATATTAGTATTTACATTTTCCGTACCAATAGATGTTCTTACACCAGATCTCCCTTGGTTTCTTGTAGTGGTCGTAGTAGTAATTCTATCTCTTCTCCACCAAGTGCTATTATCTACTGTACTTGTAGATGATCTACCCGTCCAGTTAGTGCTCCATGAATTCCATACGGTACCTGTAGCAACTGCCTCATTAGCAATGTTACGTAAGGCATCGAATACACCATCCTGGTTAATGATAACCTGAGGGCGAGTATCAGTATCTTTCCATTCGTCAGAAGACGGAGTTAATGAAACAGAACCTGTCCAATTAAATACATCAAACGGGTTTACATTTTCAGTAGTACTAGATTGTAATTGGGTAATAATAGATGTTGTCGTATATGGTAATGTAACTAAATCACCAGTGCGCTGGGTAGTAGATAAAGCATCATAATTAAAGCCAATGTTATTTTCATTAAACAATGGTCTTAATGTACCTGTATCTCTATCAATACCTGCTCGGTATTCGTCAGATGTAACTCTACCTATAGCAGTAGAAGTAAATGAATCAACTAAGAATCCAGACTTCCATCTTGGGTTACCAGATGTATCTAAAATTTGTTTAGTCTCCGCTTCAGTTTCTAATAAGTTAAGCGTTGTATAATATTCTAATTTACCAATACGGTTATCCAACTTACCAATATCCCTCATAGTATATCTTCTGTTGTCAATATATTTAATATTAACTTCTTCAGGATTTAGAGTATAAGCAGGAACAAACAAGTGGTATAATACCATTGCATCTTTAGGGATACCAGGCTCTTTAGGATCAAGATCAGCAACTCCTTCGAGTACACCAAATTCACCATCTTTATCTAAATAAACTTTATCAATTCTATTTAAGTAGTATTGGATATCAGTTTCAAACTGAGTATTAGGACGTGGGCAATTAGTAATAGATGCACCGGTACCAGTAAAGTTACCGCCACCATTATTCATTCTTGGTCTAAAGTCTACTGCCGATCTTAATTCAATACCATTATGGCTAGGAATATCTTCATAATCAATTGAATAAGAATCAATTGTAAAGAAGTCGCCGGTGCCATGATCGAAGTAATTATAGGTTACAGCTAAATCACTAGTAACTGTATAGTTAGTAGTAGCTTTAAGCTGAATAGTACCTACTCCATAGTGGGTATCGGTTTGGCCATTATTAATATCAAAGTGCTCAGTAACATCATTAGATCCATCTTCAATAATAGAAATTACATTTAATATATCACAATGATCAAGATTAACCGGAGTTACAAAATCACGTGCGGGGATAAATGTAAATGATGTGGTTTGATTTTCAACTAAAGTTTTAACCTTGTGTTCCTTGGTTACAATAACCGGCGCGATTAAACTTAATATATTTTGGTTAGCCACCGTAGCCACCGATAAGTTTTCAATTAATACCGAAGTACCATTAACTGTTACATCATTATTAACATCAATAGTAACTATACCTCCGGTTGTATCATTGTGTAATATCCAATTAGTTTCATTTTCCTTTGACCCAAATGTTTCATTTGCAATTTGAATTTGGAAGGTAGCTTGAATACCATTTGTTCCCGTTGAAGCTTCAACAGCCCTAAATATCTTATTTGTTTCATAACGATAATTAAAGTCTGGTGAATTATTAGGATCTAGTTCCGCCGAACATGTCTTAATTCTTGTATATGGTAATGCATATAACAAGATATCCGATGCTAGGTTATATCCTTCGATTGTAGTAGCATTAAATGAACTTGAAGGGGAATCAATAGAAGTAGCCCCAACAATAGTATTGGTTAAATCAAATACATGTAATCTATAATGGCCAGTAGTACTCAAAGCTTGGACTGATCTAATGCGAATAGTACCAGTCTCAACCAAACTAGCATTAAGGAGTCGAACCGGCTCAAAATTATCAATATCAGGTAGGCTTGTAACCCCTGATACATCGATATAGTTATTATGGTCAATTTCAACAACTTTATCAGTGGCTAAATCAGCCTCTCTTGCTTTATTAACATCAACATTTGTTGTATTAAGGGTTTGAATTTCATAACCTCTAACATAAGCTTTAGATGGCTCAATACCAATAGATAATTTAGTGCTATCACTATTAACATTATCTTTCATTTGCGCGGTGAAAGGGTTTACTGTATAGTTACCACTTTCATCAAATGTTCTACGTGCCATTGTATCTTCAATAATAGCATAATCAGTAGTTCTCGCTTGCTTAGCAATTGTACCATTTTCGATTCTAGCCAATAATACAAAGTTACCAACATTACCATTAAGCGCTTGCTTTGTTAATGTTGTAGTAATAGAATATCTGTGGGCACCAGGGGCTGATTCATTAGGGCTACCTTGGGCATTATCATTTAATGTACCATCTTCTCCGGAGGAAACAATAGATTCAGTAACCTTTAAACCTACGTCATAACTAATATTAGTAGCATATTTGTCTAAAACTATAGTTGCTTTTTTAACAATAACAAAATGTTTCTTAATGTAATATATACCATCGTCCACAGATACAAGAGAACCGTAACCACTCGAAGCAACTGTTGCTGTTAATGAAGTTGGTCCAGTTATAGCAGTACCATCTGCAAACTTATTAGAACCTGAAATATAATTAACAAATAGGGTTACTGGGTCGGTACCTGTTGCCGCTTCGGCATGTACAACCTTAACAGTAGAAGCCCCATCGCTGAATTCAACCCCAATAAGATCTGCCATATTTGTCGTATTAACCGCAGATAGCTTTAAGTAATCAATATTATTATATACTGAAACACCACCTGGAATAACAATAGAACCTTCTTTAAATAAGTGATCACCCATAGATGACACTTGATTTTGAAACATTGATTGAATTTGTGTTAATTCTCTAGCTTGAACCGCATGCTCAGGTCTAAAAAGAATCTTATTATACTTTTCCTTTGGAGTTAATCCATCCGCAGTTGGAGTATTATAATCATCCCAATATGGTTCGATGTTAAACTTAATAGCCATTTCTTATTTCCTAATTTAAAATGCGATAACTAATCTGATAGTTTCAATTTGGTCTGCCGCACGTGATACTGATGTTCTATTTTCCATGAACATAATATCACCTGAATATTGTTCAATACCCGGGGCATTAACTGCAGTACAATCAACGCCAGCTCCGGCGTCACCTACAATACGTATATTGTCATCATCATTGAAGTTAACAAAACGTGTATCTTCATTTTGCACAAAGTAAATAATACCATTGGTTGAATCATATTCAATCACCATTGCTTGGGCCCCAGTACCAGTACCTTCAATAATATCGTCAACCCCGAATGAACCACCTAAGGCAACACTCAATGTTTTTGTTGTTGTATATGTATTTGATGTAGCAACTGCACCAGTACCTGCATCAATTGGATCTCTAATTAATGCAATTTGTCTAAAGTCGTTTGTTGCCGGGATTGAACCTGATTCATCACCATTAAATACTTTATTAATAGTAACATAATGGGCTCTTAAATCATTTCTAGGATCAGCACCAAATCCATTTTGTGGACTAATAACTGGTCTCACTGAAGCACTTGAACCCGCACCGCCGGTAACATCAATAACTGCTTTAGTATAACCAACGCCTGGATTAGTAACAACAATATCAGTTACTGAACCACCTGATACCGTAGCTGTAGCTGTACAGCCTGTTCCGTCACCAACCACAGTAATTGTAGGAGCACTAGTATAACCAGTACCGCCTGAAGTAATTTTAATATTATAAATTGCTCCGGCAATAGCATTATCCTGCACTGACCACTGGTTAAGTAACGCTGAGTCAGCACCAGGGGCTGGTTGTGAAGTTAAATATTGAACCGGTAAGAATGATGAAGTTAAGAATTTAGAACCAGTGTCAACTGGAATTGTAAACATATACTTCCAAATATATCCATCAGTTGATGTATGGTCAATAACTCCCGAGGTTGTTACACCAGCAATATCTGGGTTAGTAGTAGATACGCCACCAGATTTTAAACATAAATATACGTTATTATTATCTGATACAACGAAGTAGTTTTTACCTTCAATATTAGTATCTCTATCATCGTATTCAGCATATGTTACGCCTGAAGTCCATAGGGTTCTAGGTGATGAATAAATAATATCCACTGATTCACATTTCTTCATGGCAAACATATTTTCCCATAGGGTATTTGTTGTGTAATCGTTTTCGTATGGATTATCTGGGGTTGTATCATCACTCCAGGCATTTGATCTACCTAATGCCATATAGAATGTATTTGATGTAAGACTGTCAACAAATTTTTCAGTTGTATCTAATCTAAATTTACTTGTTATAATTGCTGACATTTATGTCTCTCCGTTATGTTTGTATTGTACAATCAGTTGAATTGTACGATGTATCTGTTGATGGATCATTAGGAGCACAAGACCAAACTCGTGAACCTAATTGTAATCCGATATTGTTATTTATAACATCCTGCAATGTATATTCACCATATTCTTGCATCGGACGCCAGTTCCAGAACTTAATATTTTCCAAATGGTTCCACATACCAATTCTGGCTGGGGAATACGCATATTCAAATTCTTTTTCTACATAGGTACCAACTTCATTTGCTTCAGGTACAATGTAAACTGGTAATATATTAATATTTATAGGTAGGCCAGAACCTTGTCTTCCGGGTTGGGTATATAGATTAGTAGCAATAATCTCAATAAAGATTAGAATTTCCCCGAAGAACTTAAATCCTGCAGGGTGAATTAATCGGGTAAATGCATTCTTCCAATCATCAATATTTTTACCAGTCTTAAGTATATAAGAAAACTTCTGATACTTATATGAATCTTGTATTTTAATTCTTTTTTCCGAAATGAATCCATCACTCTTAGTAAATAGACCTTTAGGATAAACTTTAATAACATCGCCAGTTACTAATTCATTATCAAATATAAGGGAATATTTAATTTCATTATCGACCTCATCATAATAAACTGTTTCTTTATAGTCACCATTCGATGCATACACGTCATTAACAAATACGACATCATCATTAAACTTAGGTTTAAATCCCTGATCAGAATTAAAGTTAATAATCGATGTATTACCTGTTAAGGTCCAAACATATGTTGGGGTATAATCATCTTGGTTGGCAATAATATCTTCTTTTTGGTCGAACCATTTACCATCAGATGGTATCAACATATCTTCCCTAGGGAAATATATTTCTACTTCGTCATTATAAATTAATTTAAAGAAGGCTTTAATTGATTCCGGAGTACCTCGACTTCGGTAAAACTCAACAAGATGTTTATAGAATAATCTAGGATCTGCTGCAAAGTCTCTAGGAATTGGAGCACCAATTTCATTTTGAAGTTCCGTTAATAAGTGTTCTTCAATTAAATCAATGTCACGTTGGTGGTCTAATTGATTTAAATAAAACGCTGATTTATTGTCTCGTTCCAGGTATAATACATATACCTTCATGAACTCAATCAACTCAGGGTAATCCTGAGTGATATGAGCAGGTACTAGGTCATCAACAAATGATGATATATTAAATGCCATTAGTTACTCACCGTAGTGTAATCAATACCAGCGGTAGTACCACCAGTAATCATTGTATCAATTTCTCCTGATATTATAGCCCCACCTGAATTGATAGTTAATAATTCATTACGGGTAGGTGATATATCACTCGAGGCGGGTTTACTAATAATTTTAATATAATCATATGGCCCTACAATAGAATCTGGGGCAAACCCTTCGAGTACAACTTTACCTGTATTATAATTTACATAGCCAATATTAGGATTTAAAATTGTACCTGAGCCAGATACAATTTGAACCACATTTTTATTTTCTTCAGTATCTAAATAATCCTTAAGTCTACACATCTCCCCTCTATATGTAAATTCTGTTGAGGTAATATATTGGGTCTTTCCTGATAGGTATGAAATCGCTTGGTTAAAATCAAAGGTATATAATTTCTCTGTTGATAATACCGGGGTGAATTTCTTACTCATTTCAATACGCATAATATTAGATATAACTGCTACATTTGAGTTATCAATCTCTTGTAATAAATTAGAGTTTCTAAATATACCACCAAACGATTTAAGATTGGTTTCATTATAAGCGTCAATTGTTGCCCTAATACTCTCCGACAAACTAGTTTCGGTAATATTTGCAACGTTAGGATTATACTTGTAGTATACTTCTAAATCGATATAAGTGTAATCTGGATCAACTAAGATAGGGGTAATAGATACTACGTTTTTAGGCTTAAGAATATTACCAATGATAACTTCTTTCTCAGTGGTAGTTAATACCTCCCTTGATAATGGTTTAATCGATACATATACCTTACCATAGTCTGGTGGAATATTATCTTCTCCGCCCCAAACAGTCAAGGTATCAATATCTCCCCAAGCGTTTTGAATAATACCTTTATAGTCATCTGGTGTTACCGCTCGGTTTTGAGCAGTAAATGCAAGAGGGGCTGAGAATCTAATAGAATCAATTGTTTCTGCTGGAGCACCACCTGATGCATTTTGAATTGTAGTTATAGCAACGTTGGTGTTACCATTAATGGTTCCGGCTAAACTGAATTGGGTAGCCCAATTAATGTCATCACTACCTACCACTAAGTAATTCATTTTAATAATATTACCAGCTTCTAATTTTTTACCAATAATACCATCACCAAATTTAATTTCATAAAAACCTTCTCTAGATTCTTCAACAAAGAACACATCAGACTCAGATGAAATATTAGTAATGTTAGATGATTTTGAAAAGGCAATAGAATTAGTAGATGTCGCTGATTCAAATACATCAACCTTTAATGAATCAATATTAACCGTATCACTAGTTAGGGTATATGAATCGAAGTTTGATGGGTCATACGCATATGTTCTATTAGCCAAAACCCCTTGTTCTAATTTTACATTTTTAAAAATATATTTGCCGGTGGCATGCTCACCATAAATAGCCGTTGATGTTTCCGATGCAATTAAATTATAAACAACTGAGTTAATAGTAGTGGTGAATAATGTACCACGGTCAATAATAGCATTTGAATATACCCCGTTAGCATTTAAGTTTGATGGGTTAACCAATTCAACATCAATATAAGCAACCGATGGATTAGTTGATCGAGGGGTATACCCCAATAGCTTAGCATGGGATACAACACTCTGTCTTAACTGGGCAGTATCTAAGAATGTTTCATTAAGGGCAAAGTTAGCATTTACTGAATTGATGTGGGTAATATATGAAAGAACATCAATGATAGTATTCATTGCCGAACCATCAAAGTTATAATCCTGGAATGCCCCAGGTTGTTCCTGCATATAACTAATTAAATTAGATTTTAATGTATTAAAATCTAATTCTGATGTATTAATTCTTCTATTTTGGGCCATTATCTTAATCTCTCTATTGATGTTGTAATATTTTCTACTTCATTTGTTGAAATAATACGCACAGCTATTGTAATTGCTATTTTATTTAAATCCGGCTTGTTATTAACTTTAACATTTAACACTTTAACTCTAGGTTCCCAATTGGCCAAGGCCTCTTTAATGCTATCAGTAATAGCAATTGATGTAAGAATCCCAGAGTTTTCAAATAAGAACTGTCTAAGGTTAGCCCCGAACAGAGGCTCAAAAACCTTTTCCCCATGATTAGTATTTAATATATTAAGTACACTTTGTTTAACTGAATTAATATTTTTCTTAGATCCTAAGTCCCCGGTGTTAGGGTTAGACTTAAATATAAAGTCTAAATCTGAATATTCTACTGATCTTGCTGATCTTGATGTTGTTATAGCCATGTTGTTATTTATACCTAATCATCAGCATTTGGACTTGAAGTTGAAGCAGCATGGGCCGCCAAGCCACCACCACCATCACCCGGATGATTATGTGAGTACAGAGATACTTTAGATCCGGCATCACCATTTTCACATTTAACATCTTTACCTACCGATAAATCACCATCAATTCTAACATCACCGGTAATATGGGTGGTAGGACAATCAAGGGTGGTTGTACCTTTAACAATAGCATTAACATCTTGTAATACTGTTAAATTAGCATCACCATCGATTAATCCGGTTACTGTACCTTCAATGTGTAAATCAATATGACCATTTCTAGCTGGTAATGTATTACCTCCATACTTCCATAAGCCATCTTCAAGTATTAACTCATCAATATTAAATGGTATCCCTTGGCCTTCAAGATATCCACCTTCAGCATATACATCTAAATCCTTTGAAAAATAAGTAATTGCCTCGTCTTTACTATAACCAGGGCCAGTAGGATGATGTATCGTAATACCATCTTCAATAGTTGTATGGCCTTCAAGATTAGCACCAACCCTCATTGCAATATTGCCTCTCACCTCTCCATTAACATCACCATTAACTAAGAAGTCAACGTTCTTTCCTACGTTAGCGGTTACATTACCTGCACAAGATAAATTAACATCCTCAGATACAATGATGTTAACATTACCTTTTACTTCAATAGTATCATCACCTAATATTAATTCATAATTATCAGCAACAACCCTTTCAATCTTAGAACCCCCTGGTTGTACTTCATAATAAGTACCTGAATTATGTCTTTCCCTAATACGCGCCGCCCCAGGGGTATCATCATATTCCTTTAAATGACCTGACTCTGACTCATATACATGATTGTACGGATATTGTGGAGCATATGATGAGCGAGGTTGGTATACCCCTTGAACCTCATAGTCATTTGGATCTGGTCGCCCACGCGCCCTTAAATTATTATCTTCTTCGCTTGTATTTCTAGGGTATTGACCATTAGGATCAGTAAAGCCAAATTCAGTATTTCCAAACTCTACCCCCGATTCAGTAGGTAACGAACCTAATACTAAAAAGTCTTGGGAATCTTTATCTAAAAATACACCAACAACCCAAGCCCCTTGTAATAGGAATGATGAATGACCAACCCCTGATATACCTGGAGATGTAGTAGGCCCTGATACTAAACTCCAAGGTAATGCCTCGGTTGGTATTGCTTCTTTATTAGCATCATGCACCCCGAGTACTCTAACCTGGACCCGGCCTAATTTTTTAGGGTCATAAATGTTTTCAACAATTCCATAATATATCATAATGTTCCCTTCGATAATTTAATATTCTGTAAATATGCACCCTTCGAAAAATGATGGTCAATACCTGTCACTAAATATGTGTTGGCATATTTTCTACTATATTTATTCTTTTGGCTATTATTGTGGGTATTAGAATATTCCCCCACAATAAGGTTAACAGTATGGCCAACACATAAACCTGGAATACCTGGGGTGTTATATGCTGTAGCATTAATAACTGAAGCCCCGTCTGCACTAAAATTTGCTTGATTAATTACATTGTTATTAGCCCCAGAAACAATAGGATTAACATTATCACTATACATATTATTTCTTATTGGTAGCGTTGATGTTATTGATGCTCTTGAAGTTCCTAAAAATAAATCTTTGCTTTGGGAAGATGTATCTAAATTAACAAATTGAGTTGCCGAACCTTTAACCCCCATAGATGTTGTCCCGATTATATTAGTATTATCATTAATAATAATTTTAGCGGGGGTACCAATTTTATTCGATATCGGTGACTTTTTTACATCATCACTAAAGCCGTTCTTAGGGGATATATCATATACCGGATCTCTTTTTAGCATATTATATAATGAATCAAGTTGGGTGACACCATTTAAAAATAAACTTTGAAAAATAAATAGAGATGATTTATTTTCATCATATGATTTTTTACGAAGTCTTTCTATGGCTTTTTTGGGTGATATATTTGGGGCAATATATCTACCATTATTTATTGATTCTTTTCTAATAATCATTTCATCAAATACAAAGAATTCTGTAAATATCTTAGCAATGATATTTGTTGATTTATCTTCGTAGGCTTTAGATACTAAATTAGAAGCAGAGATATATTCATTTATAGAACCTAATGAAATTGAATATGTTTTTGAACTAGTCTTTTCCCCCATGGATATATGATTAATACCATTAAAGAAAAATGCATGCTTTATTTTGAGCTCAAAATATTCAAAGGAGATATTAATAATTTCATCCCCAGTTAAAATAATATTATCGATAAGGCCAGAGTCATCAGTTACTTCTAATGACCCCTGTAAATCCCCATGAATACTTTCAGTGATATTCATTGTAGTAACCATAGCACTAATGTCAAATCCTTGCCCCTTCCAGTTAAAGGAAACAATTATTTTTTCTAAGGCATTGGCGTTGGTTAAACCCCGTTCAATCATTGGCTAATTTCCATATTAAACTCAGCGGCAACTTCATTTATTAAAGAAGGCTTAATAACTTTTATGGCTCTATTCTTATCGTTTAACATATTTTCAAAGTTAAAATTAGTAAATGCAAAAGTACCCGAAGATCTAGGTGCGGTAGGAATCCCTATTGATGAATCAATATGATACTTAGGGGCATAGGCCGCAGAAACAATTGATGAACACGCAATACTATCCTCTGATTCTAAACCACGGATAGTTTCTCCCGTTATTTCAAACTCACCAGAGGTAACATCAATAACAATATATCGATTATTTCTATGTATTTCCTTTATTGTTCCAATAGCCCCGGAAGTAGCTGTAACAGTTTCCCCTAATATAAACTTAGCGGCGCTAATACCTGTTATGCTATTTGTAGTATATAATGAATCATTAGTTATCCCAGCAATACCTTCATATTTCTTTTCACAGTATTCCATTAATTGCGTCGTACTTTTTGGCCAATCATTCCATATGTTATTAATACCATCGTTAATCATAAGAAATGTCCAATAAAATTCAGTCGAACCATATAACCTATAACTCAATTGCTCAGGTCTTTCCCCATCATTAACATTAATTAAATCATAAAAGGTTACATTATTAATTAGGGTATCTGATACTTTAGCAATGGCTGATAAATTAGTTATATTATCATAAATACCATCACCATTAATGTCATATTGTATTGTATTAAAATTATTAAAATATCCCATATTAATAACCTTCCTTTTCTACTAAATCTCTGTGCATCGGATATATTTCTTGTAATTGTATTGCCATTGTAATTTCAACTGGAGAACCAGATACTTTAAAGAATGAAGATGAATTAGGGTTATATGTAATATTTACATTAGTTAAAGCTAAGTCAGGCATTTTGACCATTCCATTTGTATTATGGAATTCAAGATTTAACATATCAGGGACCGTCATTGATATATTATCATGTTTAATAGGATACATCGCGGCCCTAAATTGTTTAATGATTTTCTCAACATCTTGTGATTCTTTAACAGAGTCGGGTAAAAATTTAAAGTTAAGTGAGAACTCTCTTAACCTAACACTATTATATTGAAGATATTCATTAGGGTTAATGGCTTTACCTAACAACCTAAGCTCTTCATCACCTACTAATTTAATAGCCCCACCAAAGGCCACTGCCCCCGCCATATTTGTAATGCCTAGTGACGAAGCAGCACCGGCTAATAAACCACCCCCCATTAATGTTTCACCAACCATCGCTGATGCCGCTACACTAGCAGAGCCATTTGCATCCCATTTAGTAGGGTTCCATTCAAAATTACCATCTTTATCCATCATAGCCTTTTTAGCTTCTGCTGCCATAGCCAATGGTTTATTATTGGTAATACTCCAATCTGCACTATCTGAAACCTGAATCGATGGTGGCATATATAATGCAATTCTAGAGGTGGCATGTCTTAATGGTTTACTATTAACTGTTTTTGACATTTGTGAAACTGC
>JACKQG010003354.1_pt1 | contig 19759 bp, 17 predicted proteins | sample 8237621 | NCBI WGS metagenome assembly JACKQG01 (sample SAMN15677084, study PRJNA649215) | marine metagenome | biome: marine; feature: Black Sea; material: saline water; isolation source: suspended particulate matter (SPM) from the Black Sea western gyre | collected 2013-06-09/2013-06-10 | depth... | reverse complement strand
AATCCTGAAAAAGAGAATAATTTTGACTAAAATTTAGGGGTTGTGCAAAGCTCTCGGGGCGAAGGCAGGCACGGCTCAAGTAAAGGATTAACAGTGGGCACAAAACCGGAAATATTTATTCTGGATGTAGACGGCGTCATGACGGACGGGAAGATGTATTACACAAAAAGCGGAAAAATAATGAAGATCTTCGGTCCCGACGATCATGATGCGCTCAGTTTGTTGGAGCCGTACTTATTCATTCAATTTGTCACCGGTGACCATCGGGGGTTTGAAATAACACGAGCACGAATCGAAAAAGACATGAAAAAACCTCTGGCGTTGGTCAGTACCGTAAAACGAATCGACTGGATCAGACAACTGTGGGATCCAGAGAAGACGATCTATATGGGCGATGGAATTTTCGACCACTACGTTTTTAAAAAAGTTGGCTACGCAATCGCCACGGCAAACGCCGATGAATATGCCAAAAAAACGGCGCATTTTGTGACAAAAAGAAATGGCAGTGAACGGGCGGTGGCAGAAGCAAGTCTGCATATACTGGAAAAGTTTTTTAACCCCTACGATCCCGACAAATTGCCCGACAAACAAATCAAGCTGAGCGGCTTGTGGACAGCATGAAGATTCTAAAGAATTTCATTAAGAAGAGAAGATGCACGCAGTTGTGTGTGGGGCCCATGAGCAAAAATTGCATCGATGTAAGTATCGAAATTTCAAAGCAACTGGACATCCCCATTGTTTTGATCGCCAGCAGACGGCAGATAGATGCTGATTTTTTGGGAGGCGGATATGTGGAACCTTTTACAACCCAGGCCTTCAGCGACTATGTGAAATCCAAAAAGGCGAATAAAGTGTTTATGGCCAGAGATCATGGCGGGCCCTGGCAAAACAATGTGGAAACATCGCAAAACATGGATCTTGAAACCGCCATGGAATCCGCCAAACGCTCTTTTGAAATCGATATCCTTTCCGGGCTTCAACTTATTCATATTGACCCGAGCATCCCCATACAAAATGAAAACCTTGATTTGATAAAAATACTGGATAGACTTTTTGAGCTTTACAGCTTTTGTGTGGAGGTTGCTGATAAACATAGTCGTAAGATTGAAGTGGAACTGGGGACTGAGGAGCAGAACGGTTATGGTCAAAATTTTGATATGTTTGAATTTTTTGTTAGCAAAACCATAGAATTCTGTGCTCGAAATGGAGTTCCAAAACCTGCGTTTGTGGTCGCTCAAACCGGCACAAAAGTCAAAGAGATGAAAAATGTCGGTACCTTTCAAAATAATATCTCCGAAGAAAAGAAGCTGCCCTTGTATCATCTGGAAAGAACCCTGGAAGTGTGCAACCGACATGGGATAATGATGAAGGAACATAACACGGATTATCTCAGTAATCAGGCGCTCGCCCTAAGACCCCTTCTCGGGATTCATGCCTCAAACGTGGCCCCGGAATTCGGTGTCGCCGAAACAAAATCTTTTCTGTACCTTCTAAAGACCCACGGACACCAGAAAGCGTTTGATCGGTTTGTTGAAATCGCTCTGGAGTCAAAAAAATGGGAAAAATGGATGCTGGAAGAGACGACCTCCAGCGACCTCGAAAAAGCGATAATCAGCGGGCACTATATCTTTTCACACCCTGAAGTTATTGAAATGAAAAATAAAACCGACAGAGATTTGACAGCAAAAAATATTGACCTGGAAGGATATCTGCAACAAAACATTAAAGCCTCAATGATGAGGTATGTACAGCTTTTTAACATGATCTAAAATGAGGTAGAGATGCAAGTTATCGATAAACCGTGGGGAAAAGAAGAACTGCTGGAGCAAAATGACAGGTATATGACCAAACGATTGACCATGAATAAAGGACACAGGTGCAGCATGCAATATCATCAAAAGAAGGTTGAAACCGTATATCTGCTTTCCGGCAAACTAAAAATTATTGTAGGCAATTCTATGCAATCGCTTGAAGAAATCATTATGAAGCCCCACGATTTTTTAACGATAGATAAACATCAAATACACAGAATGGAAGCCGTGGAAGACAGCGTCTATCTTGAAGCATCGACCCCTGAACTGGATGACGTGGTTCGACTTGAAGATGATTACCAAAGGAAATAATCATGTTTGATTACAAAATCGTTATACCGACCGCCGGCAAAGGAAGCAGGCTGGAAGGCTTTTCCAGATACATTAACAAATCGCTGGTAACGGTTGCCTATAAGCCGATTATCTCTCATATCATTGAAAAATTTCCGACAGATATCACCATTGTGGTACCCCTGGGGTATAAGAAAGAAAGCGTTAGAGAATATCTCCAACTGGCCCATCCAGACAGAGAATTTCAGTTTATCGAAATCGACAAATACGAAGGGGAAGGCACCGGGTTGGGATATACTCTATTATCTTCCAAACAATATCTACAATGCCCGTTTATCTTCTGTTCAAACGATACCATTGTGCTGGAGGATATTCCCAATCCGGATGAAAATTGGATGGGATATGCCGAATCTGAAGACAACAGCCAGTATCGATCCGTACGTATAGACGGCGATAAAGTCTATGAAATATGCAGCAAAGGAGCCACCGGGGATATAAAAGCATACATCGGTATGGCCGGTATTAAGAATTATGAAGAATTCTGGGAGGCCATGGAAAACGGTAAAAATGAAGGTGCATATGAAATCGGTGAAAGCTACGGCTTAAGGTTTTTACTTGAAAGAGAGATAGAGGCAAAGCCCTTTACCTGGTTTGATACCGGAAATATAGATGCGCTGCAAAAAACACGAGAATATTTTAGATCTGAAGAAGAGCCGAATATTCTTGAAAAAGACAATGAGGCTATCTGGTTTGTCAACGACATGGTCATTAAATATTCAACGGACAGTAACTTTATCAAAAACCGTGTAAAAAGGGCTGATTATCTAGGGAATTATGTCCCCAGAATAATTTCCAGCTCAGAGAGCATGTATACCTATAAAATGGTGCCAGGCAAAATATTTTCCAAAGCTCCGAAGAGATTTAATTTTGAATATTTTCTGGATTGGATGGACGAATTTTGGGAAAAAAAAGAATTATCGGAAGAACAACACAAACAATTTAAACAAATTTGCATGACGTTTTACAAGGAAAAAACATACCAACGGGTTAAAGCGTATTTTACCCGGTTTGAACAGATCGATACACAGGAGATCATCAACAGACAGCAAATTCCAAAGCTGTATAATATCCTTGAAAAGATCGACTGGGATCATATCTCTGAGGGGATGCCGACCGCATTTCATGGAGATCTTCATTTTGAAAATATCTTGATTAATGAACAAGGAAGAACACCATTTACTTTGCTCGACTGGAGACAGGATTTCGCCGGCCTCATTGAGTATGGCGATGTTTATTATGATCTGGCGAAATTGAATCACGGCCTGATCATATCCCACGAATTAATCGGCAAGGATCTATATCACGTTGATCGTCGATTAAATATCGTCAATTACGATTTTTTAAGAAAGCAGAGCTTGGTTGAATGTGAAAATTATTTTAAAGAATATCTTGTAATGAAGGGATATGAATTAGACCGGATGGAGATCATTACAAGTCTTATCTTTCTCAATATTGCCGCACTTCATCATTATCCTTACAGTATGTTATTATTTTATCTTGGGAAAAGTATGCTGTTTAATCTGATAAAAGAGGATTATGTTGCGTCATCGAACCATTGGAATGGAGAAAGCTAAAGGTATTTCTTCGTGAAAGCATCACTTGACATTCAATCTATCCGTAAAGAGTGCTGTGTTTGCGAATCGATGGAGCACCAGCAGGTGATTTCATTTGATGATGTCCCGGTTTTTTTAGGCTGCAGCACAAAAAAAAGGGATGAAGACATTTTCGTATCCTACAAGGCTCTCCAATGCATCCGTTGCGGTTTAATTACTACAGATGCCAATCTCGACGAGTTGTCTTATGCTGAACTTCACAGTGAAGCCATCGGGGGAATCTGGTTGCGGCATCATGATACCTTTGCGGCCTTTTGTATGAGGAAAATGGCGTATCTTTTGAAGCAGCCGTCTGTCCTGGAAATCGGTCCTTCCAGCAATCCGATCGTACGCAGAATCCAATGTGAATTTGATTCCGTTTGCTATTGCGACATGTTAACAGAGCTGCCCTTTGCATTGATACACAATGAAGTCTATGTTCAGGCACGTTTCCCGGAGCATATGGATTCGAACCGGTTCGAAATCATTATTGCATCCCATGTATTTGAACATGCCGACAACCTAAATAAGTTTTTAAAAGGTGCCCTGGATCGCCTGGAAAAAAACGGCAGTGTCTTAATCAGCATACCGAATTTTCAGTACTGGATAGAAAATAAATATTGGAATGCCATTACACCTGAACACAACAATTATCCCATGGAGGAGCATCTCAGATATCTGGCGCAATTATGCCGGGTAGAAATAGAGATTGAATATTTCGAAAATCATTCGGTGTTTGCTCATTTCAAGAAAACCGAATGGACCGACCGGCCTTTTATAATCTTTAACCCTTCTGCTGCCGAAAAAATTTTATTACAGTGGGTAGAATCTCTGCAGCATTCTATTGAACTGGCTGAAAATGCACTGATCTCAGCAGCACAAAAGCATCACTTCGATGCAGTTTTACTTGCCGGCGCTAGTCATCTTTCACAGTACCCCATTTTGATGTCTCATCAGATAACACAACGGGTAACGAATGTTATTGACAACTCAGATTATAAAAATGGAAAACGTTTGTATGGAACGAAAGTGATAGTGAAGGAATTCGAAATTATCGCCGATTACATCCAACCCGCCGTGGTGATCTTTGCATCCCCATATCAGAATGAAATGAGCAAACAGGTCAAGGCGCTAAATCCCCGAGCAATAGTATTAACTTGCTAAGCCGCTTTTAAACATACGGACACCCATGACAAATCATTTTCTTATGGCATCCTATGGGCAGTAAAAGCTTGCGCGACAAATTAATCATAAATAGAGTTTCTTAATTATGCTGCAGCAATTCTTTTCGCTCTTATCTGATAGAGATAAAAAAACAGCCATCTTTGTTGTCGGCTTACTCCTATGCCTTACAGCTGCTGAATTTATTTCCCTTGGCTTGATAGTGCCTTTTCTTTCTCTGATTATGAATCCAAAAATCATTGAAGAAAATGAACATCTACAATATGTTTATCAGGTTTTCAACCCGGATTCTATCCATGAATTTGAAATACAAATCGGCTTTTTTCTTATCATTGTTTATATTTTCAAAACATCATTTGCCTATTTTGCAGACAAAAAGCGAATTCACGCTGCTAAACAGGTTGAATATAATATTATGTGCCGTCTGCTCCGATCAAATCTTACAAACCGCTACCCCTTTTTCTTAAAGCATCCGCCATCTTCCTTATATCACATGCTAGTGGGTCAAGCACCACAGCTTGCATTTTTTTTTAACAGCTCTTTGGTGTTTTTCAGTGAGTGTACCATTGTTTTAGCGATTATCGGACTGTTTATGCTCGTTGCCATTCAAGCGACCCTGTTTCTTTTCATCGGCTTTGCAACAGTTCTATCGTTAAGTTTTTTTCTGGTAAAAAAACAGATTGTCCGCTGCTCAAAAGAAAAAGAGTTTTTTGGATTAAAACGGGGCCGAAACAGCCTTCAAAACTTCAACGGAATAAAAGATTTAAAAATATTTAACAATGAGTACTATTTCCTTAATAAATTCAAAGAATACAATTACAAGTTCCTTATGAGCGAAGCAAAACTCAAACTTGTTGAGCAGTTGCAATATCACCTGATTGGACTGATTTCATTTGTTTCAATCGTATCGATCTTAATATTCATGGTTTATACGGGCAAGGCCACCGAAGAAATTATTCCGGTAATCGCCGTTTTTGCTGCCGGTTTTTTTCGTCTGATGCCGTCGGCGATAAAACTCTTAAATTCAGTCACAACCATGAAACACGCCGAAAGAACCGTTAAACTGGTCCACAACATGTTCTGGGAAACCGGCGGTTCTCGAGAAGAATTAATGAAGGACTTGAGTCACGTAGATCTTTTTGTTGATAAAAAACAGCGGTTGCCCCTTCATGAAAGTCTTAAAATCGATATCCACTCATTTATTTACGAATCTCGCGGTCTGGAAGTTTTTCGAAATTTTTCAATCGAATTGCAAAAAAATAAAACCATTGGCCTCGTGGGTGCTTCAGGCAGCGGAAAAACAACGCTGATTGATATTTTGTTGGGCCTGAACGTTTTAAAAGATGGCGCCATTTATGTCGATGGGAATCGTGTTGAAGAAGATCAGATGTGTAACTTAAGAAATAATATCGGATATGTTCCCCAGCGAGTTTTTCTTTATGACACATCAATTCTAAACAATATTGCTTTTGGTTTTGAAGGTGAGGAAATCGATATGGAACGAATTGATGCGGTTGTCAAACTTGCCCAACTATATAGTTTTATTCAAACTCTTCCTGAAGGATATCAAACGGTGGTCGGAGAGTTTGGCGTGAAAGTTTCCGGCGGTCAGTTGCAACGAATCGGTATTGCCAGGGCACTGTACCTTGATCCTCAAATCATCATTTTAGATGAAGCAACGAGCGCCTTGGACAACAAAACCGAAGCTGAATTTATGTATAGCATCAATCAACTGAAGGGAAATAAAACAATTATTATATCTGCACACCGATTGTCGACTATCCGGAACTGTGACACCATCTACTTCATGGTCCAGGGGACAATGAAGGCTTCGGGAACCTATGAAGAGCTGTTAAATAACTTTTCTGAATTCAGCAATCTGCTTGCTTTGCAGACAGCTCCTCAAAAATTGGAAGATGCGGGTGAAGAAATTTAAAAAAGGGTTGTTCTCGTGCCAAAAACATTAATTGCCATTCCAGTCTACAATGCAGAAGAATTCATTGCTCGAACGCTGCTCAGTTGCCTCAACCAGACCCTTAAATCGGAAATTCTTGTTGTTGATAACTGTTCCACTGATACGTCTAGAGAAATCGTAGAAAAATTTCAGGAACAATACAACAACATCAATCTGGTAGTCAATGACCGCAATCTAGGCCGGGTTGGAAACTGGAACCGATGCCTCGACCTTTTTGACGAGTCACCGTATGAGTATATCAAGTTCGTTTTTACGGGAGACGAACTACTGCCCGAATGCGTGGAAAAAGTTGAAAATGTTTTTAACTCTAACAGCAATTTATCAGTTGTTGCCTGGCCTTATCTTTACAAAGACACAAAAGGCAGAACCTCTGTAGCTCGTATCTTGAATTACAGCTGCCGACTATCTCGTGAGGATCTGATTAAAACCTGGTTTTTCCCTTCCAATTTTGCAGGAGCGATAATCTGCCACACTTACTCAAAAAAAGCGATTCAGCAAAGTCGTTTTAACGACCTGGTTTTGGGGGCGGCTACATTCTGTGATGAGGTGATCATCCGCGGTGACAGTTATCACCTCAATGAAGTTTTGAGCATTTATAATCTGGACGGTCACTCTTCCCATAATAAAATGTTCAGTTATCTATATGTACTCGAACGGTCTTTTACCAAGGCAGTGTGTCTTGAAAAGAACAAGGAATGGATTGGCAGAGCAACCTATCAAAAAATTCGTACGGATATTCTCCTTGAAGCGTTTCTAAATTCGCTGAAACATTCCGATGTATCCACCTTCCTTAGGCTACCCTTCAAGATATTTACTATTCTGGCTGTTTTTATTAAGCGAGCTGTCGGTGACCTTGCCTGGATAATCAAAAAAAACTGGGTGGTCATTAAAGAAAGCATCGACAATTGAATATTTCTCGACCCTTTAAATGAAATCCCTTCCAATAAATTTTTTGCGCAGTATTCTAACTATCTAAATACCTGGCGATTATTGAAAAGACCAAAAAGCAATAATCTGGTGTTGTATTCAAATTCTTTTTGTTAGGACAACCTCCCCAACCCCTGAACTAATTAAAGGATTGGTTTTGAATAGCAAAATGGTAAAATGGACCCGAGAAAGATTAATTGATAGTTTAAAGTATTTAATATTTAGGTTAGATACAACTAAATTTATTTTGGATAAACCACATTTTGACTATCAACCAATCCCTTGGAAAGGAATTAATGAGGCAAGATTGCGTGGGAAGGCTAGTTTTCTTAGATGGCAGGAAATTCGATATCACATAGACGATAACTACATATCATTAAAGGATCTTGGATGTTGTGTTGGATATTTTCCAATATCTGCCAGTACCGAATATGCGATAAATTCAATTGGTATAGACTGTAATAGTAAATATTTGAGAATTGCTGAATATGCTACGCCCACTGAACTTATAGGTAATTGTAATTTTATCAATTTAAAAATTGACGAAGATAATGTTTCAATCCTCCCTGAAACTGACATTACATTATGTTTATCAATTTGGCATCACTGGGTTTTTGAGTATGGAATAGAAAAAGCGAGCAATATTTTACAAAACATTTGGAATAAGACAAACAACGTCATCTTTTTTGAAAGTGGCGAGGAAGAAGTAAAAGATGAATTTGATTTGCCCTTTGATGATTCACGACCGGCAAAAAAATGGTTAACTGATTATCTACAAAGGACATGCAACAATAGCAAGGTTGAGATTATTGGAGAGTTTGCTGCTGGTGAATATCCTCACTATAAAATAAAAAATCATAAAAGAAGTTTGTTTAAAGTCAAAAGAGATGATTGACAACTATGTTTATCATATTTTCGGGGATAGTTTCCCAGAGTTATTCTCATCTATAACGAGCATAGCAGAAAAAAAAGGGTGTAATAATAAACCACTGTTTTATGACAGGAATACTAAGCAGTATTGGAATAATATTAATTTCCGAACTTTACGCTTGCTAACAAAGAATTTCACTATAATATCTAAAGCAGCATTTTGTTTAAAACTTCCATATTTTATATTTTACCGCTTCCGCGGCCGATCTTCCAATTACCATACTCTAAGCTCTGAAAAAGAGTTGGTTATTATGCCCTCCCTTAATGGTGCAGTATTTGTAAACTTTAGCGATCAACAGGTGTGTAAAATTCTTACTCCTATTGAGGCGGAACCAGATTTTTTGGATATAGAAGAGAAAGTGTTCCATGCAATACCTAAGCATGTTCCTGCAATCATAAAGAGTGGCGTATTACAAAACAACTACTTTTATATAGTTTGGAAATATTTAAAACCAACAGCACCGATATCATTCTATAATTGGTCTCAATATACACCTGATATTATAGATATTATGTTTCAGCAATATGCAGCCATGGGAGTAATTAAAAAAAGTTGCGAAGAATATTTGACAGAACTAGAAAGAAAATTATTCACATGCAAGCAAAAAAGCTTTTTGGTAGAAATAAATGAAATAAAAGATAGGATCCATACCCTCCTAAAACTATACGAATATGATAGTAAAAACGAAACTCTATTTATGCTCCATTGCCACGGTGATTTAGTCCCAAATAATGTTTTATCAGTCAAAGGAAAACTGTATCTGTTTGACTGGTCTTTGGGTGGTTGGTTAAATGCCTTTTATGATTTAATGATTCAAGAATTTTATCGAGCGGATTCCATTTTTTGGAAGCGATTCAAAATGATTAGTAAATTCGAACTGATTGAAAATCAATATTTGTTAGGCTGGGGCAAACCATTTATTGATAGATTGGAAGCTCTGTTGGAAACCGAATTAAGTATCCAGCAAATTAAAATGGGTTGTTTAATTTCATTGCTGGAAAAAAGTGTGAATAGCTTTTGTCGGTATCAGCACCATGATATAAACTTTGAAAGTGGTGAATATATACTAAAACTGATTATTAAAATATTGAAAAATATTGATTGAAAATATTTTTCAATCGATATGATCTGAATAGTTAATAAATTCCTTCAGAACAATTTTGAGTTCTTATTAAACTTGAATAGAATTTTTTTATATATTTCTCGCTGAAAAATATTTCTATAGGAGAGGGTAAATGATAAAGTTCATTATTGATAAATTCAAATCCAAACCACTTTGGTATTTGGAAAGAGTGATGAATCCGCTCTGGTGGATGCATAAAATAAAAATAAACATCACTGCCAATAAGATCGCTTCATTATTATACGTAATGCATGAAAACAAGTCTAAAGATTGGTCTATATATCGTGACCAACAACTTTCTGCGATGTTAAAATATGCTTATCAGCATTGTCCGTATTACGAAATATTATTTGAAAAATATGATGTCGATATAAACAATCTAACAAATTTTGAAAACCTACCTCTTTTAGATAAAACTATTGTTAGGAAACATAAAAAGGAATTGATTTCATGCAAAACTAATTGGCTTGATACATATACGATGAATACAGGTGGCAGTACCGGAGAACCTTTAGAATTTATAGCTTCCCAGTTAGCCGCAACAATATTTGGCACTCATCTGAAATTTTTATATAAAATAATGGGTTATAGAAATGGAGACAAAATTGCTTCATTTGATGGCTCTTCCATTCCAGAAAAACTTCGATTTAATAATATATATTGGATAAAAACCGGTATAAGAGATATTCCTTGGGGCAGTGTAGCATACTCCTCGTTATATTTAACGAGTAAAACCATACCATTATATATTGATCACATTTTAAACTTCAAACCATCAATTTTACGAGGGTATCCTTCATTTATAAGCGATATCGCAAATTACATCATAGAAAATAAGATTTCTATACCTTTTCAAGTGAAAGGCATATTGTTGACCTCGGAAAATGCCTTTGACTGGCAAGTAGAAAATATCAAAAAAGCTTTTAATACAAACATTTATTTTGAATACGGTATTTCTGAAGTCTGTGTTTGTGGATATACTGTAGATAATACTTATGAGTATGCCTGTTCCCCTTTTTATGGTTTCACAGAAATTTTAGATACAAATGGAAGACATGTAAAGAAAAATGAAATTGGTGAAATCGTTGTAACAGGTTACTTTAATTATGCATTGCCATTTATTAGATACAAGACAGGAGATCTTGCCGTATACAATGTCCAAGAAAATGGCATTGTTAAATTACGAAAAATCATTGGAAGAACACAAGACTTTATTTATACAATCGATAAAGAAAAAGTTGCGCTGACAGCAATAATCTTTGGGCAACACTATCGAGCATTTAAAAATATAGAAAGATGGCAATTAGAGCAAAATATTCCAGGAGAAATAATAGTTAGAATTGTTAAAGGTCAAACCTTTTCAAATACAGATGAACAGGAAATCAAGAGTAAATTTAAAACTATATGCAATGTAAACGTAGATTGTGAATACGTCGACTGCATTTCTCTGACTAATAGAGGGAAGTTTAAGTTTTTAATTCAAAATATTAATTAGTGCCATTGGTTAGTAATAGCTATTTGACCCAGTTCGGGCATTTTGTACAAAATGTAGCTATCAAAGTTTTAAATTCTATTAAAAGTTCCTCTGTTTGGTCGATCACTAATCAGGAGCGAAGGAGTTTGGAATAGGATATGAATATAAAAGTGTTTGCTTGTGGTGATATTGTCAATACCACCTCAAAGGACTCGTTTGTCAGCAGTGAGTTGGCTGCTCTAATTAAATCCGCCGATATAAGTATCTGCAACTTCGAGGCGCCGGTTAGTGGTGCTGGAAATCCTATATCCAAAGTCGGACCTCATCTGAAGCAGTTGCCTGAAACAATAGATTTATTACTTCAATCGGGCTTTACAATGTTGTCTATGGCAAACAATCATATTTATGATTTCAATCAGGAAGGGTTAGAGACAACTCTGCAAAAAAGTCATGCATCTGGCCTTTGCGTTGTTGGCGCAGGAAAAAATTTTGACGATGCCTATACTATGAAGATTAAAAAAGTCCGTGGAACAAAATTTGGATTTTTATCTGCGTGTGAGGCAGAATTCGGTTGTCTTATAGAAAACGGCTCACATGGTGGATATGCATGGATTAACCACCCATTACTTGATGATATGGTTCAGAAATCCCGTAGTCAAATAGATATTTTAATATTTATTGCTCATGCAGGTCCTGAAGAAGTAGATATTCCCTTGCCTGAATGGAGAGCTCGTTACCGGCGTTTATGTGACTTAGGTGCAGATGTGGTGATCGGACATCACCCTCATGTTCCACAAGGATGGGAACTTTATAACGGCAAACCAATATTTTATAGCCTTGGCAATTTTTATTTTGATTGGGGATGCTTTAAGGGCTCGGCAAATTATTCATACTCCATTATGTTAGAATTTGAGAACAAAGAATTCAAAGGATATGAGATAATTCCTCACAAATTGATTAATGGAAAAACGTCAATAATTTCTGAACCAGCATTTGATGTAAAACTAAAAGGATTACATTTAGTATTAGAGAAAGATTATAATACGTTGGTTAACCAAATGGTTATTGATTTATATAAAACAAGGTATGAACCTTATTACGCTAATGCATTACAAGGGGTATATAATAATATGGGATTATTTGAAAAGATGACAAAACTGGTTAAATGGCTTTTTCCCAGATATAATGAAAAAGCAAGGGGACTTATGCTTCTTCACAATATCCGAATTGAGTCTCATCGATACGTTACCCAACGGGCGTTGAGTCTCCTTTGGGAAAAACATTCCTGAGCACAGGCATAAAGATAATAAAAAAAATGAATCATTTGTTAGATCGATAATGAGTAATCACATTCTATTGATTTTTCCGAAAATTGGAAATGTTAACAAAAAACCCGACCGGCCGCCGCTGGGTATCTTAACCGTTGCCGCGACGTTGTTGGAAAAGGGAATCAGCGTTACCGTTCTTGATGAAAGGGCAGAATTGGATTTTGACCGTATGCTGCTAAAGGAACTTCAGAAGCAGCCTGTGTGCGTCGGTATAAGTTCCATGAGCGGTCGCCAAATCACCCATGGCCTGCGCATTAGTAAATTGGTGAAAGAATACTCCTCCGTCCCTGTCGTCTGGGGAGGCGTTCAAGCATCTTTGGAGCCTCGTTCGACGATTCAACACGATTTGGTCGATATTATTGTCAGAGATGACGGCGAAGAAATTTTTCCTCGATTAATAGAAGCTTTAAACAGCCAATGCCCTGCTCTGGACCAAGTCCGGGGGATCGCTTTCAAGCGCAACGGCAAAATTATATTTACAGATCCACCGCAGCCTGCTGATATCGAAAAACTGCCCGTGATTCCTTTTCATTTGGTAGATTTCAACAAGTACGAATCCGATCCGAGAGACCATTGGGCGGTTGACCCAAAACAGATTCTCCCCATAGAAACTAGCCGCGGTTGTCCTTACAGCTGCACTTTTTGTACTGAATCGGTTAGGAAGAAGAAATGGCGCGCACTATCGCCCGAACGCGTTATTCACGACTTAAAATATTACCTCCATACCTATGGTATCCGTAATTTTACCTTCATTGACGACAATCTCTTTGGCAATATTAGAAGAGGAGAAAAAATTGTTGAACTGTTGGTTCAAGAAAATCTTGGCATTGCTTGGTATACGAATATACGAACCGATTATATGGCCAAAGCTGATCCGGCTTTCATCACCATGCTCGAAAAGTCCGGGTGTAAAATGCTGACATTCGGTGCAGAGTCCGGATCGAAAAGAATACTCAAAATGATCAACAAAAAAGCCACCCCGGGCGATGTCGTCGCGGCCAATAGAAAACTTATCGGATCGACGATCACCCCTCATTTTGTGACGATCAGAGGTTTTCCCACCGAAACCAGGGACGATCTTATGGAAACATTTCTGTTAAACTGCCGGCTTTTGCTTGAAAACAAACGCGCCGTTTGTGATTCCCCCTGTTTAATCGCCACGCCGTCCACGAAAATCGCCGAAATGTGCCTTGGAGATCAGGTCAAGCATTTTCGTCTGGAAGACTGGGCCCAAATACTTGATGTGTTCAAAGACAAAAAGCCGCCCTGGGTTTTAGATGAAACCTACGAATTTATCGACAACCACAGGATATTTTCGGCCATTACCTCCAAAACAAACCGCACATTCCGGATATCCAATTTTCTATATCATCTCCTATTGATAATATACCGGCTAAACTTTAGGTTTGGATTTGATGAACATCTCAGCCGGCTCCTGGGAATATGTTTGAAAAAATTCAAGTAAGTTGAAACGATGAATTTGGCCCCCATAGCACTTTTTACCTATAACCGTCTCTGGCATACCCGGCAGACGGTCGAAGCTCTGATTAAAAACGAATTGGCCCAGCGGTCTGATTTGATCATTTACGCGGACGGCCCCCAAAACGACACGGCACGAAACAGTGTCGCAGAAGTCAGAAAGTACATCCGAACCATTGACGGATTCAAGAGCATCAGAATCGTGGAGCGGAAAAATAATGCCGGACTTGCCAATGCGATCATCACAGGCGTGAGCGAACTGATAGATGAATTCGGCCGCGTCATTGTGATGGAAGATGATCTAGTCAGTTCTCCCCATTTATTGAAGTTTATGAATGATGGACTTGCATATTATGAGGCCGAAGATCGGGTCGTCAGCATACACGCATACACATACCCGCTAAAGGAAAAGCTTCCCGAAACATTCTTTTTGAAAGGTGCCGACTGCTGGGGCTGGGCAACCTGGAAAAGGGGGTGGGACGTGTTTGAGCCCGATGGGTCTAAGCTTCTTGCCCAAATTAAAGCTAAAAAACTGGCGAAATGCTTCGATATGGACGGTGTGCACCCATACACCAAAATGCTGAAAGATCAGGTCACCGGAAAAAACAATTCATGGGCCGTACGATGGTATGCGTCCGCTTTTTTGAGCAACAAACTTACACTATATCCCGGCCGCTGTTTGGTCCGCAATATCGGCACCGACAGCAGCGGTACCCATTGTGAAAACGTCAACTATTATGACGTATCACTGGCAGACCAAGCCGTTCAGATTGGAGGAATAGACATTGTCGAGAGTAAAGCGGCACGCAAAGCTTTTCAAAAATATATGAAATCGACGCGCAGAAAACAAATCAAAAGCCGGATCGAAAGGATCGTGGACTATTTTTTATAGATGTTTTTTTTGAATTTTCGTTAAAAAGGTCGGCCGATTGAAAACATTTGAATGTAAATTCAGACAAGGACCTGTAGTTCTCGTATCCAGAGAAATCGCATTTACCTTTCCTCTCTCGTATGCATACCTGGCAGGGTATCTTAGAGAGATGGGAGAAGAGGTGCATATTGTATTCAGAAATTCAGATCGAAAAACACTGGTAAAACAAATAATGGATCTCAATCCAGTATTGGTCGGATTTGGCAGTCTGTATCCCGAATTACAAGAAATAGGAGATATTATTACATCTTTGGATAAGGTTGGTCGCAAGTTTCCGGTGGTCATTGGGGGACAGATGGTTTCACCCATCCCGGAATTTGCAGTAAGCGTTACCGGTACCGATTTTGGGATCGTCGGAGAAGGAGAAATAATATTGCACCAACTGGTGACGGCATTGCGCGAAGGAAAGGATGTTTACGGCGTTAACGGTGTTGTGATAAGGCATGGAAACGAAACCATATCTACAAGTCCGGGGAAGTATATTAAAGACCTTTCGAAATTACCGGCGATCCCGTATGATCTCTTCCCGCAAGATCAGTGGCTGCCCATTGGCCGCTGGTACGCTGCCAATTGCCCTCAGCCCCACTGGAGATTTGAAGATCGCGTGATTAATGTTCATGGTGGCAGAGGTTGTCCTTTCCGTTGCAACTTTTGCTATCATCACAGCAAACCGCGTTACCGCTCGATTCCAAAGATGATTGCTGAAGGCGCTGAAGCCTTGGATCGCTTCAACGGAAATATGCTTTATTTTTCCGATGACCTGGTACTGGCCTCACCTAAAAGAGCACAAGAGCTCGTCGGCGCCATAGGATCGTTGAAAAAACCGATTGAATACTCTGTTTCGGCAAGATTCGATATCTTAGCGCAAATGGATGATGAACTGCTGTATGCAATGAAAGCAACGGGATGCAGAATCATGGGGCTGGGGATTGAATCAGGCTCAAACCGCATTCTTCGAATTGTCGGGAAAAATTGCACCTCGGAAATGATTCTCAACGGGCTCGAACGGCTCAAAAAGGTCGGGATTTTACCGACCGTATCGATAATGGTGGGACAGTATACCGAAACCAAGGAGGATGTCGAAGATTCCATCGAATTAATGAGAAAATCTGTTCGCAGCAATCCCAACATTCAGTATGCGTTCACTATTACAACGCCGTTCCCGGGTTCACAATTATACAAACTTATTTTTCAAAAAGGTTATCTGCGGAATCATAAGGACTTTTACAATATATATTTCTCCACTTCCAAAGAGTGGCAACAGGTTGTCAACCTTTCAGCGATGAGCGCTGAAGAGGTCGTTAAGATGTATCGAAAGATCAATAAAGTCTATCTCCAAGAAAAATTTAACGCATTGGGCCTGAAAGTTCCCATGATTGGAAATTTGCAGATTGCTTTAGGTAAAACGGCCGCTGTAATCAATAACAAAATACTGTGTAAGTTATCAAACGACGACGCATCAAGCAGGATACCAAAAGCGTACCATTTTTTCCGCGATTCCACTCTCCATAAATTAGATCGTTGTCGATTAAGATTAGAGGGATTCCAATAAACTGTATGAACGATAAGGTTATCTACAAATGCAAACAACGCTCACCAGTTTACAGATTTCAGGAGTGTTAAAATCCGCATGCGGAGCATACTAAATAAATTTTTCAAGGACTGGGTTCCACCGGCCCTGTCCCATTTAATTAAAGGGAACACGGGCGTAAGATGGTACGGCAACTACAAGTCATGGAAAGAGGCCAAGAGGTTGTCCACGGGATACGAAAGTGACGTTATACTGGAAAAAGTCAAAACCGCGTCGCTCAAAGTAAAAACAGGTAAAGCCGTTTTTGAACGAGATTCGGTAATTTTTGATGAAATACAATATTCCTGGCCTCTGCTGGCCGCCTTAATGTGGATTTCCGCTCAATCAAAAGGAGAGTTGAATGTGATAGACTACGGAGGCGCCCTCGGGAGCACATATTTTCAAAACAGAATATTTTTGCAGTCACTTTCTCGAGTCCGCTGGAATATTGTTGAACAAAAACATTTTGTAGATGCTGGAAAAAAATATTTTGAAGATGATGAGCTTACGTTTTATTACGATATTAAAAGCTGCTTAAATGAAAACTCTCCAAACACTATCATTTTTTCAAGTGTTATCCAGTATATAAAAAATCCGTATGCGCTTTTGAAAACAATCAAGTCAATCGGCTTTGAATTTCTTCTTTTCGACCGAACTTCTTTTGTGATCGATGGTAAAGACAGATTGACCGTGCAGGTTGTTCCACCTGAAATCTATCCAAGCAGTTATCCATGCTGGTTTTTTAATACAGATAAGTTTTATTCGTTTTTTCATGATGATTATGAAATGATTGCTGATTTCAATGCCCTTGCCGGGAAAATTAATATTGACAATAAACAATCGGGTTTTGATAAAGGAATCATATTCAGGCAAAGGAAATAGTAAAACGCAATGGATCTTCTTTCTCAAGTACTCAACCTTGATGAGTTCAAAAAGAAACCACCGGTTCTTTTAGATATCGGCGCATCCGGTCGTTTACACCCGGGCTGGAGGAGAATTACAAAATATTCTGTATGCGTTGCATTTGATGCCGACAGCAGAGCGTTCGGATACAACATGTTGGGTGGATCTAAATTCGCTAAATTGTACACTGTCAATAAAATCGTTGCTGAACAAAACGGCGAAAAGAAGTTCTATTTGACAAAATCATCAGATTGTTCCAGTGCCCTTTTGCCGGATGAAACAGGGCTTAAAGACTGGTCTTTTCAAGAACTATTTCAAGTAGAAAAAATTGCCGAACTTCAAACCGTAAGTTTACCAACAGTATTGAACAGCTTGTCTTTAACTTACATCGATTGGTTTAAGACCGATTCGCAGGGAACGGACTTGCGTATTTTTAGAAGCCTTAATCCTGAAATCATTTCAAATATGTTGCTTGCTGAATTTGAACCGGGAATCATGGATGCCTATATTGATGAAGATAAGATGCATCAGGTGATGGCTTTTATGGAAGATTATCCTTTTTGGTTGAGCGATCTGACCGTAAAAGGACCCCAACGTATTCGAAAGGAAAATTTGAAAAAGAATTTTAGTCCACTGGAACAAAAATTTCTATCCTGCTTCTTGAAAGAATCAGCATTTTGGGGAGAAATGACCTATATCAATACCTTTGGACATGAAAAAATCAGGAGTAAAAGAAACGTGTTGCTGGGCTGGGTATTTTGCACTTTGAAACGACAACATGGATTTGCAATGGAACTGGCGCAAATGGGGAAATCTCTTTTCCGCGAACCGTTGTTTCAATCCCTTGAAAGCGAATCAATTAGAATGGTGAAGCAAAACTATTGGAAACTGCCTTTTTATTTGTTAAATATGGTTTTCAAAAAAATCGCCGGATAGAGGCAGATTCAAATCGAATATTTTTTTTGCACATACTTTGATCTAAACTATTTGCAACGCGGATTGGCCCTATACCGGTCACTAAAGCGTCACTGCCCCGCATTTAAATTGTGGGTGCTTTGCATGGATAGACCCTGCCTGGATATTCTTCGCAGACTCAAATTACCCGATGTATACACCATTGCACTCGAAGAGCTTGAAGCGGATAACAAAGAACTCCTCGACGTAAAGAAAGCCAGATCTCGGATAGAATACTATTTTACATGCACCCCGTCGCTACCACTTTACATCCTCAACAACTGGCCTGAGGTTGATACGATCACATATCTGGATGCGGATCTTTTTTTCTTTGCAGACCCAGCTCCGATATACCGCGAATTCAGCGGCCATTCTATCGCAATTATTCCTCACCGTTTTCCCCCCAACCTCCGCAGTCACGAACGTCACGGCATCTATAACGTCGGGTATCTCTCCTTTAAACGGGATCCGCACGCCTCGACATGTTTGCAATGGTGGAAAAACAAATGCCTTGAATGGTGCTGCGACCGGGTTGAAAATAATCGGTATGCCGATCAGAAATATCTTGATGACTGGCCAACCCGGTTCCGAGGCGTAGTGGAAATACAACATAAGGGCGCAAACTTGGCGCCTTGGAATATTTCCAACTACACCATCAGCAACGATAAAAACGGCGTCCGCGTCGACGATCAGCCTCTCATTTTTTTCCATTTTCACGGGTTTCGTCAAATCAACAGATGGCTGTATGATCCCAACTTGGCCATTTTCAAAGTCAAACCGTCCCAAACCGTTAAACAGAGTGTTGTTGCACCTTATATTCACGCGCTTGTAGAAGTAACCGAGCTGGTTTCTCCGGAACTCTCAAAGCCCTCCATTCCCTACGGCATCCGGAGACAATCCAAAAACTCTTCCTTACAGTATCGTCTTTGGAAAGCTTTAGACAGCCTGATCTGTTTGAGCAGGACCATCCTCACAAAAAATTACATTGTGGTTATTAATGACCGCATCATGTAACGCTTCGAGACAAGCCGCATAAAAATCGTGAACTCCCATGGAATCGTATTCACCGATTGAAACAAACCGGCCACTCTTTTCCATCGTCATCGCGGTGCTTAACGGCGCTGGTACCTTAAATCGGTGCATGGAAAGCATTATTCACCAAAGTAATACGCAATGGGAATTAATAGTGATGGACGGCGGGTCCATTGATGGCAGTGTATCTGTTATT
>JACKQG010003353.1_pt1 | contig 19761 bp, 17 predicted proteins | sample 8237621 | NCBI WGS metagenome assembly JACKQG01 (sample SAMN15677084, study PRJNA649215) | marine metagenome | biome: marine; feature: Black Sea; material: saline water; isolation source: suspended particulate matter (SPM) from the Black Sea western gyre | collected 2013-06-09/2013-06-10 | depth... | reverse complement strand
CCAGGATCAGATAATCGGCGCCATCCCAGGTACCTTCGGACAACATGACCTTCCAGCCGTCGCGCCCTGGCGGCGGATTGCTTACTGCGACGTCGCCACCGCCGTCGACCAAGGCGGAAAGAATGCCGAATGTTTGCAAGGTATGCAGGGCTTCATCCAATGCAAACCCCTTGGCGATGCCGCCCAAGTCCAAGCTCAGGCCTGATTGACTGATGCGGATTTGGTGGCTGGTCTCATTCATATGCAAACTAGTCCAGCCGCTAGCCGTTTTCGCTGCCGCAATTTTTTCGGCACTGGGCAGCTCACCCTGCCGCGCTGCGCGGCGCCAAAGCCGTACGCAACTGCCCAAAGTGGCATCAAAAGCGCCATCACTGAGTTGCGCAATGCGCTGGCTTGCTTCCAACACCTGCCACAAAGATTCGCCGACGGCAACCCAGTCGGTGGCCTGATCCTGCGCAAGTTGGTTGAGTTGGCTCAACTCGCTGGTTTTTTGATAATCACTCAGCTGCGCATCCAAATCGCCAATTCGGGCAAATGCGGCGCGACTGGCGGCGTCGGCATGGGCTTTTTGGTCGGCGTAGAGGACCAGCCGAAACTCCGTTCCCATATGAGCTTCGGAATACTCAAAGCGTTCCGGAACGGGCTCAATTGCGGCCTGGGGTGCGAGCAGCAGGGCAAGTAGGGTGCCGAACATAGGCCGCCAGATTAACGTCTTGTAAGCATCGGCGGTTACTACGCTTGGAATGCAGGTTATGCTGCACGCTGAATTCCATGCCCATGCACATGCCGTTCCCCACGACATCCTCAATAGTACGCATTTTTGCCGTCGCAGCGAGCTTCGTTGCGCTGACCTCTGCTACTTTGGCCCAAGAAGAAACTGATCAAAAACCAGAGCCACAGGTGCAGTCGGTTTATCCGGAAATGCCAGATGGCGTGCCTCCTGTTTTATCAGTAAAAGATGCCGTCGCCAAAAAGCCGGAAGAGATGAAGGCCTATACCGACGTCATTCCCGGCTCCGACGTGACTTTCGAAATGTTGCCCATTCCGGCGGGCGAATTTTTACTCGGCAGCCCGAGCGAAGAAGAGGATCGCAACAAGGATGAAGGCCCTCAAGTTGCTGTTGCCATCGAGCCTTTTTGGATGGGCAAGTGCGAAGTAACCTGGGATGAATTTCACGTCTTCCAGTTCAAGTTGGATCAGCAGGCACGCCTCAAAGGCACCGCCAAGCCGACCCTGCAAGACCCATGGGCCGACGCCGTTTCCCGTCCGACTCCGCCCTACGTGCCGATGGATTTTGGCATGGGCATCAAAGGTTATCCGGCGGTTTGCATGACCCAGTTCGGTGCACGCCAATACTGCAAATGGCTAAGCCAGAAAACGGGCCGCTTTTACCGCCTGCCGACCGAAGCTGAGTGGGAGTACGCCTGCCGCGCCGGCACCACCACCGCTTATAGTTGGGGCGACGACGTCGACCTGATCGATGATTACGCATGGTATTTCGACAACGCCGACGACCAATATCAGCAGGTCGGCAAAAAGAAGCCCAATCCGTGGGGGCTTTATGACATGCATGGCAACGTGTCCGAATGGGTGATCGATCAGTACGACAAAAAGTTCTACGCCACCCTCGCCGAACAAATTTCCGCAAATCCCGCCGGTAAAGCGCTGGTTTCACCTATAAACTGGCCCTTGAAGCTTTACCCGCGCACCGTCCGCGGTGGATCCTGGGACGATGATCCGGATCGATTGCGGTCGGCTTCGCGGCGACGCTCCACCAAAGGATGGAAAGTGCAGGACCCGCAACTACCCAAAAGCATTTGGTTTCTCACCGATGCTTCGTTTGTGGGTTTTCGCCTCGTTCGGCCTTTGAAGCAACCTACCGCCGCTGAAATGGCTAAATACTGGGAGACCGAGGTTGAAGAGGTCTTCGAGATTCAGCAAAAGCAGCGCCGCGGTGGTCGCTAACCCGGTTCCCTCAAGTTCTCTGCCTCTAACCCCTGCCCTAACTGACATGACCTCAGACCGTCGTAATTTTTTGAAGCAGTCCTCCGCCTTCGCAGTCAGCGCTGGCTTGATTGGTGCGTCTAGTTCGGCTCTGGCCGCTTCCAGTCGCGCTCGCAATGGCAAGGACGATGAAATCCGGGTTGCTCTGGTTGGCTGCGGCGGGCGTGGGTCCGGCGCCGCTTGGCAGGCCATGAGCACCGAAGGCAAGGTGCGCCTAGTAGCTGTCGCCGACGCCTTCCCAGATCGCCTAGCCGGTACTTTGGAGTACCTGCAAAAAGGCAAGCCCGATCAAGTCGACGTTCCTGAAGAGCGTCGCTTCACCGGTTTCGACGCCTATCAAAAAGCCATCGATTGCGACGTCGACTTAGTCATTCTGGCTACCCCTCCTGGCTTCCGTCCGATTCACTTTGAATACGCGGTGCAAAAGGGCAAACACGTGTTCATGGAGAAGCCTGTAGCCGTCGACGGCCCGGGTATACGCAAGGTGCTGGCAGCGGCTGAGGTCGCGAAGCAAAAAAACCTGAAGGTAGGCGTCGGCCTGCAGCGCCACCACTCGGCCAAGTACAACGAAGTCATTCGTCGTATTCGCGAAGGCCAAATTGGCGATTTGCGCCTACTGCGTTGTTACTGGAATAGTTCCGGTGTTTGGGTGCGGCCACGCCAACAGGGCCAGACCGAAATGGAGTACCAAATGCGCAATTGGTACTACTTCAACTGGCTGTGCGGCGACCACATTACCGAGCAGCACATTCACAATCTCGATGTCTGCAACTGGCTGGTCGAAGACTTCCCCGCTCAGGCACAAGGGCAAGGCGGTCGCTTGGTACGCAACGGGCTTGAACACGGCGAGATTTTTGACCACCACATGGTCGAATTTACCTACGCCAGTGGGCTGAAGATGTTGTCGCAGTGCCGTCACATGCCGGGCGCTTGGTCGCACGTCAATGAGCACGCTCATGGCACCGAAGGCACAGCCAATATTGGCGGCGGCAAAATCGAACGCATCGGTGAGAAAAAGGCTTGGCGCTACCGCGACGAAGACCCGGATCACTACCAGGTCGAACACAATGAACTGTTTGCCGCCATTCGCGCTGACCTTCCGTATAATGAGGCCGAGTACGGCGCCAAGAGTACCTTAACCTCCATTCTTGGCCGTATGGCGACCTACTCTGGCCAAGTAGTTACTTGGGAACAGGCGTTAAATTCTGAACTAGCATTGGTTCCGGATCGTTACACCTGGGACGGCACGCCACCAACCACTCCCGACGAAAACGGTCGCTACCCAATTCCGATGCCTGGCTCGATGCCAGCCTTCTAAGCCCAAAGTTGGCTTCTGTACGCTCTGCTTGACCTACAAGGATGATGACTCGCAATACTTTACTTACCCTGCTTTCTCTGCTCCTGATGACCGCTTTGTCGGCACCGCTGATTTCAGGCTTCGCACAGGAACCTGGTGATCGCACGGTTGGAGAGAAAGCTCAAGAGCCTGGCGGCCCTGACGAACACGACGAAACGGTGCTTGCCAAGAACATGGAAACGGTCAAAAAGGGCATGCGTCGCTTACGTCGTGGCCTGAAAGATCAAGAGCAGCTGCCGGCCGCGCTGCCGTTGATTTTGTCCATGCAAGAAGCCGCTCATCTGTGCAAGGTTGAAATTCCGGCCATGACTGCGGGCGTGGAAGGCGAAGAAGCCAAAGCGACTTTTGTTAAGGAATATCGCCTAGGCATGATCAAATTGCAGGGTCAATTACTCGACCTAGAAACCGCCGTACTGAATGGCGACGTCGCCGCTGCGCAGAAGATTTTTGGTGGTTTGAAGGACGCGCAAGAAGCCGGCCACGAAAAATTCACCGAAGAATAAATCGCAGCCATGCGCGCGCCGTTTTTCAGCATGTCGCTGCAGCAGGCGCGCCAAAGCGTGGCTGATTTAGGATTCAATCCTGATCGAGCCAATCAATTGCGTCGCCAGTTACTTGCTGGCGACGCTGCTTTTTTGCCTGGCCGCAAAGGCTTGGACCTGACCGAACAACTGCAGCTAAATTTCGTCTTTGATTCGATCAGTGAAAAGCAGTGTTCTCCGTCGGCCGATGGATCCAGCAAGTTTTTGTTCGCTCTTGCCGACGGCCAAGCCATTGAATCGGTGCTGTTACCGGGCACTCAGTCTTTGTCTGCATGTTTGAGTACCCAAGTCGGCTGTGCGATGGCGTGCCGTTTTTGCGCCTCTGGACTGGACGGCATGGTGCGCAACCTGCACAGCTATGAATTGCTGGAGCAGGTGATTCAAATGCGCCGCCACGCCGACGTACGCCGTTTGGTATTTATGGGTGCGGGGGAGCCGACCCAAAATTTGGCTGCGTTGGCGTCGGCGATTGAAGTATTGCGCACCGAGGCCGGGATTGGTCCGCGCCGCATGTTGGTTTCTACCGTCGGGCCACCGCGGGCAGTGGATCGATTGGCGGATTTGGGCTTGAAGATCACCTTGGCGCTGTCGTTGCATGCGCTGGACCCGTCTTTGCGTGCTCAGTTGATTCCCACTCAGTCCAAAGTGCAGCCGCTGGAATTATTGGACGCCGCCGACCGCTTCGCTGCAAAAACAGGCCGCGCTTATCAGGTGGAATATGTGCTGATGGGTGGCGTCAATGACGCACTTGAGCAAGCCGCTGAACTCGCCGACGCTTTGCAGGGGCGCCGCGCCCACGTCAGTTTGATTCCATGGAATGCAGTTCCCGGAATGGAATTCCAAAGTCCGGTTGGATCCACCTCGCAATCGTTTTTGCAGGTGTTGCGCGATGCCGGTGTTTCGGTGCGTTTACGCAATACCGTTGGTGGCAGCTCGCAGGCGGCTTGTGGACAGCTTAAGCGTGCTAGCTTTGGCGGTTGAGCCGCCACGGATCGAGCGAGGCTCTAGGCCGACTGATGATTGCGGCCGCGCGGCGTATAGCGCAAAATTTGCGCGATCATTGCACGCATATCGGGGCGCGACACAATCTTGTCGAGCTGACCCTTTTCCAACAAAAATTCCGAGCGCTGGAAGCCTTCAGGCAGGTCTTGTTGAATCGTGTTTTGGATCACGCGTGGGCCGGCAAAGCCAATCAAGGCTTTGGGCTCGCCGATCATCAGATCGCAAACGCTGGCGAAGGAGGCTGTCACGCCGCCGGTCGTCGGGTTGGTCATGATCGAAATCGAAAAACCACCAGCGGCAGCAAACTTTTGCAGTGCGGCGCAAGTTTTTGCCATCTGCATCAGAGAAATCGCGCCCTCGTGCATGCGAGCGCCGCCACTGGCACTGAAAATGATAATGGGCTGCTTAAGTTCTTCGGCCAACTCAATAGCCAGTGCCAGTTTTTCGCCGACGACCTCGCCCATGGATCCACCCATGAAGCAAAAATCGAGCACGGCTAGCACAACATCGTGACCTTCAATTTGGCAGGTACCCGCGATGCAGGCGTCGGTTTGACCGGTTTTCTCCTGCGCCTTTTCGATTTTTTCAGCGTAGCTGACGGTGTCAACGAAATCCAAGCGGTCGGTTGGACGTAGGTCTGTAAAACGCTCGGCAAAGGTGCCGGGGTCGGCGGTGATTTCAATCCGTCGGCGGCCGAAAACGGTGTGGTGGAAACCACATTTCGGGCATACGTGCATATTCTGCACGAATTCCTTGGTGTAGATCAACGCGCCGCAGTCTTTGCACTTGGTCCAAAGCCCACCGGGAATGTCCTTTTTCTTGCGTAGTCGGCCCCAGCCCATGAGGGATAGTTTACCGGAATGGCGACGGTTGCAGGTAAAGTAGATGCCTCGGCTTAGAACATGTCCGGCATCCACGGCGTGGAGCCGGCAAAAATGCTGCTGGCGACCGCTTGGATTGCGTGTTCAGCCTGAAGGCGGCCGCTTTGAGCAAGCAGCTCAGCGTTGACGTGGCCGCTGAAAAGCGGTGCCAGGTTGCGGATTGAAATTTTGAGGTCGCCTTTGCCGCCAGCGCTTAGTTTGGCTCGCCCGTTAGTGAGTTGCAGGATCCATTTGCCATGGTTGGCGGCAATCAAATCGTCTGCAATATCAAAGTGAAGTACGGCGCTCATGCCGAGTGGATAGCCGCGTCCCTCTAGAGCAGCTGGCACGCTTAGGATGCGCATCATCCAACATTCAAACATTTTCATGTTGCTGCGCTGCTCCGGCATCGCCAAATACAGCGGGTGGTTCGCGCCGACGTTAACTTTTACGCGCCGAGCCATCGATTGGTAAGAGCGTAGAAATGCGAACACTGCTTGCCATGCGTCGACGTCGGCGGCTTGCATGCAAATCAAATTGAGCTGATGCCAATCGGGTAAATCGGGCTCGTTGGTCTGAGTCAAGATGACATAACCGCGCAATTTGCCGCTTTGCGTTTCGCGCACGCAATAGATGCGGCCGACTTGATCGCGTGGCTTGAAGATGCGTTGCCAAATGTAGACGTCACGATCCAACATGCCGTTTTGGGTGCGCGCGACTTGGCGATAGAGCTGCCTGATTTCTTCGTGATCGGCTTCGCCACCGGGAGTGACTTGCAGCCCGGCCTTTTTCACCGCGCTCATGCGAGCGACAGGAAGGTGATCGAAACTAAATTCAAATTCCGGTTGGTATCCTGCCATTTCATAACCCACCGTTTGGTAAAGCGGCATGGTGGATGGATACAGCGTGGAAAGCGGAATACCCATCGCCGCCATTTCCAAAACCGCCGCAGACATCATGCGTTTGCCGACGCCACAGCCACGGAATTCCGGCCGCACGGATACGCCGGCGACGCCCAACATCGACAAGGATTTGCCGCCGAAAAACTGCCCCATTGGCGCGTACAAGCACGTTCCAGCCACTTCACCATCTAGTTCTGCAATGCGGAGATTTTTCGGATGTGCCATTTTTATCCATTCCGGCACGCGCTTGGCGTCGGCGGCAAAAGCTTCGGCGACGGCAGTAGAAAAAGCGTCGACATCGTGTTTTTCGTCGAAGGGTCGATACTCGAAGCTCATTGCGCGGCTTTGCGGAGGGCGTTGATGGCGGTGGGGAAGTCGTCGGCGCGGTAGAGGTAAGTGCCGGCTACAAAAACATTGGCTCCAACTTCGGCGCAGGCGTGCACGGTTTGATCGGTGATGCCGCCATCCATTTGAATGTCGCCTTGGTAGCCCCATGCACGCAGCTGGCGAACTTTGTCGAGGACCTCGGGCATGAAACTCTGGCCGCCGAAGCCTGCATGCACGGACATGATCAACACCATGTCGATTCGATTCAAATAATCGCGCATGCCTTCCACTCCGCACGGTGGGTTTACCGCGACGCCGACCTTGCAGCCGGTGGCATGGTATTGATCCAAAGTCTGAGCGAAGTTGTCCTGGGCTGCTTCGAAATGGAAGCTCAATACATCTGCGCCGGCATCGGCGTAGCGCTGGGCCCAATCGCCTGGGTTTTCGATCATCAGATGCACATCCAACGGAATCGTGGAGTAGCGCTTGACGCACTCTACGACTGGCGGTCCAATCGACAGATTGGGCACAAAATGGCCATCCATTACGTCGACATGATGCCAATCCGAACCGGCGTCTTCAGCGCGCTTAAGTTCGTTTTTTAGTTGGGCAAAATCGCAAGCCAAAATGGACGGTGCAATGCGGTGGGGAAGCGCCATAGCCGCTATCTTACGTGGCCCGATGGGCGTAAAATCTAGCCATGGTTGCCATCAGCTTGCCTCCCTTTATGGATCGCTTTATCGACTGGGTTAAATTGAACCCGGCGTTGGGGGCAGTAGTGATTTTGCTTGCAGTGGTGTTTTTGCTTTGGCTGGTGCGCAAAAGTTTGAGGTTTTTCATGGTCGCATTGATCTTGCTGGGCGTCACCATTTTGGGTTCTTATTATTACTATGGGTCGGCCCAGACCAATAACGCGGTGAAACGCGGTGCCGAACACGCCTTCGAGAGCGGTAAAGACTTTGTGGATAAAGCCTTGAATGAAATCATGCCGCTCGTCGACGGTGCCGAGTTAGAGCCGCTAACGACTGGCGATGGGGCCACTGCCGTACAGCCCGATGGGGCCAGCATCGGCCATTAGCGAGCACCTAGAGCTTAGAATTAGGAATTCTCTAACGAAAACGGTGTGGTTGCGGTATGTTATCATTGTGATATCACTTCGATATCTCCCTTAGCATCATGATTGTAGAAAAAACCCTCAACCCTAGGGCTGGCTTGCCAGTTCTGCTGCTTCAAGTCCCTGCAATTCTGGCGGCAATCATTGCCTGTATCGTGACGGCGGCAAATATGCGCTCAGAAGGTGCAACCGCCTTTTTCGTACTGTCAGCTTTGTTCCTAGTCATTTGCCTCATTCTGACCTTGGTTGGCTTTACAGCAGTCAATCCGAATGAATCTCGGGTGGTGCAGTTATTTGGTAAGTACAAAGGCACCATTCACGAGCAAGGATTGTGGTGGGTAAACCCATTCACAACTCGACAAAAGGTTTCGGTGCGCGTACGCAACTTCGATTCGGACAAGTTGAAGGTCAATGACAAGGAGGGCAACCCGATTGAAATTGGCGCAGTAGTGGTCTGGAAGGTCGTCGAGACTGCGGAAGCCGTTTTCGAAGTCGATGACTACGAGGATTACATCTGTGTGCAGAGTGAAGCTGCCTTGCGAAATTTGGCGTTGCGCTACCCTTACGACGCTCACGATGGCAAAAGCATTGCCTTGCGCAGCCATGCCACCAACGTCGCTGAGGAACTAAAAATTGAAGTGCAAGAGCGGCTGGAGAGAGCTGGCATCGAAGTCTTGGAGGCCCGAATCAGCCACCTCGCTTACGCCCAGGAGATCGCCAGTGTCATGCTGCAGCGTCAACAAGCCGACGCCATCATTGCGGCTCGATCGAAGATCGTCGACGGTGCTGTCGGAATGGTCGAAATGGCCTTGGAGAAGCTCAGCGAAAATAACGTAATTGAGCTTGATGAAGAGCGCAAAGCTGTCATGGTTAGCAACTTGCTAGTTGTGCTTTGCAGTGACAAACATACCCAGCCGGTAGTGAACACCGGCTCCATTTACTAACGGCTTTGCCTAATAGATGAGATTTTCTGGGCATGCCTAAGCGCAAGGCTTTTTTGCTACGAGTGGATCCTCGGCTTCACGACGCGATGCGCCGTTGGGCCGAGGATGACTTCAGAAGTCTAAATTCACAGGTGGAAATCATTTTGCGACGCGCATTGATGGAGGCTGGGCGTATCAAACCGGGCCATGAAACCACTGACGACGACGAGGGTGATAGCACCGATGGCGAAATCAGTGGTGGTTCTTAATTTGACAAGCTGAATCCAGCACCAGTTTAGCGGCCATCCATTTGCACCTTATTCCAACGCAATTTGCCCACCCGATAATGCTTTATGGTGCCGATGGACTTGTATCCAAAACGGTCGTGAAAGCGCATCGCTGTACGGTCCTTTGACCGTACCGCTACTACGATGGCTTTGTGCCCAGTTTTTCGACGTCGATCGAACACCCAGTTTGAGGCGAAAATTGCGATCAACATGCCGCGGTAATCAGGGTGCACCCAGCCGTCGAACTGTAGAGTTTCCTGGCCGGGGAGGATGGGAATGGTGAATTTGTATTCCACATCTTTCATCGGCACCATTGAGTGCATCAGGTATCCCCATAAACCGCCCTCTGGGTGCTTGCGAATCAGGAAGTCGATGTTGGGGTCTGCAGCCATTTCGCGAAATATTTTCAGTCGGGCCGGAGGGAAATAACCATTGAGCGCACCAATCATTTCCAGGCTCGGATTGTACATGTAGTTTTCATCGCACTCTCCGTCCACCGGTGTGCCGCGACCTTCGGGAATCTTAAGGTTGGGTTCCGCCAGCGGTCGCCGCATGATTTGAAATTCAACCTTTCGTATCCAGCGGTGGCCGGTCCGACGCCAAAGTCCGCGGATTAGCCTCTTTGATTTTTGCTTGCTCATCAGTGGGTACCCGATTGAATCGGGAGTGGGATTTTAACCCTACTGACGGTATCCATGGAGCCAAGTCGACAGTTAGCGATGGAAAACTTGTAACCAATGGGGGGGCATTCCGTCTCTTCCATGAGGAGGGTTCTCTGACCCGATGATTTTCGACAGCGCCAATCTGAGTTTGCGTCCCTCGGGGGAGCGGGCGCCAGGCTCAGGTTGGGGCTGTCATTTTTGAGCGTTGAATGTTCCCTACTACTTTAATGCGGCAATGCCAGGCAACTCTTTGCCTTCGAGCATTTCCAAGAAAGCCCCGCCACCAGTGGAAATGTGGCTAATTCGATCCTGCAAACCATTCTTCACGATAGCTGCCACCGAATCACCGCCGCCAACCACAGAAATGCAATCAGATTCGGCCAAGACGAGGGCGATTTTGGAAGTGCCGGCACTGAAGGGCTGCAATTCAAATACACCCATCGGACCGTTCCAAACCACAGTGGCTGCCTGTTTCAGACGATCCGAGAACAACTGTTGGGTTTTGGGGCCGATGTCCAATCCCATCCAACCATCTTCAAGGTCGCCTTCGCATATGAGGATGTTGGCGGTGGCGGAAAATGCGTCAGCGGCGACGTGGTCTACTGGCAGAAGTAAATCGACTCCCTTGGCTTTGGCGTCGGCCATAATTTGGCGGGCGGTTTCCAATCGATCTTCTTCGCACAACGAGCAGCCTATCCTGCCTCCTTGAGCTTTTAGGAAGGTGTAGGCCATGCCGCCGCCGACCAAAATGGTGTCGACCTTTTCAATTAAGCGTTGTAGGACAAGGATTTTGTCGGAGACTTTTGCGCCGCCGATGACGGCCACCAATGGCCGCTTTGCATCCCCAAAAGCCAATTCGAAGGCTTCCATTTCACGTTGCAGCAGGCGACCTGCAACTGCTGGCTTTAACAGTGCTGGTACTCCAGCAGTGGAAGCATGGGCGCGATGGCAAGTTCCAAAAGCGTCTTGCACGAAGACGTTGGCCAATTGTGCTAAGTCATGGGCGAGGGCTGGATCATTCTTCGTTTCCCCTGCCTCGAAGCGCAGGTTTTCAAGTAATAGAATTTGGCCAGGTTTGAGATTGGCAGCCAGCCGATTGACCTCGGATCCGCGCACCGCCGGGGCGGAGATGACTTCAGCTTTACCATCTAGTAACTTTTGCAAATGGGCTGCCACGGGGGCTACCCGTAATTCTTCGACCACCTGACCCTTTGGTCGGCCAAGGTGGGTGGCAGCAATCACAGAACCACCGCCATTCAGAATGAATTCCAGAGTGGGAAGGGCGGCTCGGATCCGGGTATCGTCGCCAATCACGCCGTCCTTCAACGGAACGTTGAAATCCACACGTACAAACGCGCGTTTTCCTGCGAAATCAATGGTATCTAAGGTCTGGGTGGAATTGCTCATTTACAGTGTAGGCTGAGGCCCAAGAATTGGCATAGGGTATCCCGGCGCCCGGTGGCGGCGGACAAAGCCAATCAAAACGTTGCGGCCACGGTGGGGCGGCGCCACCCCTCAAAAAAAAGGCGCCGTCCCGGTCAAGGGACGGCGCTCGACGAAGCAGCACTTATAGCGAGGCGGACTTAGCGATCAGATCGCAAACGCGGTTAGAGTAGCCCCATTCGTTGTCGTACCACGAAACCACTTTCACCATGTTGGAATCTAGCACCATGGTGGAGCCGGCGTCGAAGACACTGGAGTGAGGGTTGCCAAGTACGTCGCTGGAAACCATTGGGTCTTCGGTGTACTGCAAAATGCCCTTCATTGGCCCTTCAGCAGCAGCCTTTACTGCGGCATTGACTTGTTCGATGGTGACTTCTTTCGCAAGTACCGAAACTAGATCCACTACCGAGCCACACGGAACCGGCACCCGCATCGACATGCCGTCCAGCTTGCCGGCCAATTCAGGCAGGACCTTGCCGACGGCGCGAGCTGCACCAGTGGAGGTTGGGATGATGTTGCAGGCGGCAGAACGAGCGCGGCGCAGGTCACTGTGTGGCAGATCCAAGATTCGCTGGTCGTTTGTGTACGCGTGGATGGTATTCATCAAACCACGGCGAATTCCAAATTCAGCATGCAGCACCTTAGCCAATGGAGCTAAGCAGTTGGTGGTACAGGAGGCATTCGAAATGATCGTATCACTAGCCCTCAAGTCCTCGTCGTTCACGCCGAGGACGATCATGTTGTCGATCTCATCTTTCGGAGGCACCGTAAGCAGGACCTTTTTGGCTCCGGCATCGATGTGCTTTTGACACGCGGCGCGGGTGGCGAAAATGCCAGTGGCCTCAACCACAAAATCCACGTTCAGGTCAGCCCAAGGCAAATTCGCGGGATCGCGTTCCGCCAAAGTGCGGACTTCCTGGCCGTCGACAGTCATGACACCGTCGCCAACTTCAACATTGCCGCCGAAGCGACCCGAAACGGTGTCGTAACGAAGCAGGTGAGCCAGGGTGGAAGTATCGGTCAGATCATTAATGGCGACAACTTGGAGGTCGTCCCGGCCATGCATGATGCGGAAAACGTTGCGACCGATGCGGCCGAAGCCATTGATGGCGATGCGAAAGGCCATTTTGGGTACAGGTTCAGGTGTAACAGTGGGAAAGAAAAGCCCTTGGAGCAGAAAAAAGCCCAAAGGGGGGTTTCCAGGTGACCTGGAAGCGGGGATTCTAAACGCATGCCCTTACCCGCGGCACCCTCTTTCGACGGCATTGGCCCCTGGCCAGCAAATACCACCGTCGCCCTAGCCTGCTCGGGTGGGGCTGACTCCACTTTTCTTGCGTTGCAATGGCTGACTTTCGCAGATTCACTCGGCGACGAAGCCCCCAAGGCCGTGGTTTGGGTGGTCGATCATGGCCACCGCCCTGAAACCGTGAACGAGGCCGCGCAAGCCAAGCGGATTTACCTCGACCTAGGATTCCAGGTAAAAGTACTCCGCCCAGCGGCTCCTTGGCCAGCTGGGCAGTCCGAAAACCAGTTGCGCAACCTGCGCTACCTGCTGTTCGCGAAGCAAGCGCTTGCCGACGACGTCCAGGTCTTGATGACCGCTCATCATGCAGATGACCAGGCCGAAACGGTTCTATTGCGCATCCTGCGTGGAACCGGGCTGCGAGGCTTGGCTGGAATTCGTCCGCGTAGGCAACTCATGGATGGTGGAAAGCCTGGCTTGGAGATCCGACGGCCTTTGTTGGGTTGGCGCAGCTACCAAATTCGAAAGGAACTACAAAAACGGCGGCAACGGTGGCTTGAAGACCCAACCAATCAGATATCGGAAATTGCTGCTCGCAATCGCCTGCGGCTGGAATTGATGCCTGAATTGAGCAAAATCGCAACGGGGGACCCAGTGGAGGCCTTGCTCAAGCTTGCCGCCGACGCCGCCCAATGGCGGGATTGGCTGGAAACTGGCCTCGAAGAGAACTCTAAGTGGCTGGAAAACTGGAAAAGCTTACCTGAGGTACTGCGGCGCGAGGCCGTGGCTTCGCAGTTACGGCAGGCGGGCTGCACCGTTTCTCGGCGGCGGCTCAGTGATTTGGAACTAGCTCTTGTGCAGCGCGGTTCAGCCGCAGTAGATGAGAAACTTCGCCTGACTGTTGCCGGAGGAAAACTCCAACTGGTGAAACGGCGCGATCCGCAGCAGCGCCGAAATTAAGTTCGATCCTGTTTCGCTGTCATGCTCAGGACCGCGCCATAGGCCGGGTGGCCTTAAAGGGAATGAAGTCGAGTAGATAAAAAGAGAAGGGCCTCGCCATTTCTGGCGAGGCCCTAAATCTGCCTTAGCAGTTAAGTCTGTTAATTACAGGCTAACTACGTTGGACAAGCCGTCGGTGGATGCGTCAGCAGCCTGAACGGATACGAGGCCTGCAGCTGCACCAGGTACGGTTGCACCGTAGCTAGTGTTGCCTGCGCCGTCAGCAGCAGCGATAGCTGCAACCTTGAAGCCAAGGTCAGCCAAACCGGTGGTAACGGTGTTACCAGTAATCGGGTTGAACTCAGCGTGAGCGCCAGTACCGAAAGCGTACATGGTAGCTACAAAGCCGCCACCGGTTGCACCGGAAACGTCAAAGGTCATTGCGCCACCAGGAGCACCAGTCGTGGACAGAGTCAGACCACCAGCGTCAGCTGCGAACATTTGCATGTCGAAGCCAGCGTGTGGAATACCACCGAACCAGTAGCAACCTTTGAAAGCGTTAGCGTTAGGTACGTTCCAGTCAAACCAGGTGAAGCTATTGGTCTGGCCATTGCCACCACCAGAGAGCCAAGGACCCGTGGAGCTGTTGTCCCAAACTTGACCCCAACCGGCAGAGCCGCCGTGGCCATCAGTCAGGTTACATTCAACGCCAGCAAGGTCGACGGTAACGATCCAGCAGGAAAGAGCACCATTGGAGCCACCTGGAAGACCAGAGATGCCGTAACCACAGTCAAAAACTGGCCAGTTACTCGGACCTGCGCAGTACACAGAGTCGTCATAAACAGTCACGATTTCGAACATGCCGTTAGGGGCAGTAGCGCTGGAGCAATAGGTGTAGATCATTCCGTCTACGACTTCTGCGCCGGTGCCATCGGTGTCCATCAGAACGTTGTTATCGATCCATTCCTGGTTCATACCTGGGACGGAGTAGTAGTTGCTCAGAATCGAGTTGTTGATTACGTGAGCAGTACCGATACGGTTCTGGTTCGAGCCTACAAAGCCAGTCAGCGGGCTGAAGGTACCAGCGTACTGAGGAGCTTGGGCTTTCTGGACGGAGACGGTTTGCTTCTGCTGAGCAGAGGCGCCGGAGATCAAGGCGATGACAGCAGCGCCAGTGAGGATGTTTCTGAACATGAGATTTCCTTTAGAGGATGAGGGAGTAAGGCGGGGGCTAACCGGAGCACGAGGCTAATCGAGGGAACGATCACTCCTGTGCGTCACGCTCTACAATACTGCGAAAATTGACTTCAAGGGCAGGTAATAGAGGAAACTCTGAGAAATTTATTAAAATTGATCCTTTAATTCTGCGAAATGAGAACGTAAGTCCATTATCAGTAAAGGCATAAGTAGACAAGGCTGCATTAGAAAGTTTCTAGTTGAATTCCTAAATAATTGCCTGGGACCCCATTGAGTAGGGATCCCAGGCAAAATCCGCTATGGAACCGGCCAAAATGGGCGACTGGGGCGTACTTCCAAGTCTTGCCACAGAGCCACGCTGCCATCAGTGCAGGTAAGGGCCATTCCACCCGTCATCCGGCGTGAGGGAAGGTCTTCTAAGGATAGTGCCAGCTTGTCTGTGCCATTGGCTGTGAAGTAGCTCTCCTCCTCACCCTTATTCACTACCATATGAAAGTCAATCTTGTCCCCTTCAGGCAATTGGTAGCCGGCAAACACGGTTTCTCGTGGTATCGCGCGGCCCGCGTCTACGTCGAGCTCAAGGTCTACTCGGCAAAAGCGCATGACCGGGACACCTTCCTCGAAGCCAAAAACCATCGCTGATCTCGCCCGGCCTCCAAAATCCAGCCCCATGTACAGCAGACCCTGTCCTCCTTCGACCTGAACCTTGCCGCGGAGTTCAAACGGGGGCTGCAAATACTCAAGCGAACGACGTCCAACCTTCTCCATTCCTGGGCGGCCCTCAGCCTTAGGGTTGTTCATGAATAAGCCATCTTTTTCGTAGCGGACCAAATCCACTTTGATTCCTGGAGCTAGGTACTGGCGATTGGCTTCCTCACCCTTTTCGTAGGCGCGCTGCCACATACGCAGATCCTGGCCGGAGGCTTCCAACGCGTTTTCTTCGCCAGGCTTCAGTCCCAGGCCGATGTGCTTGCTCAATTCGTGATGGTCCATTGCGATGGCTTCTGAGCCATGTTCTGCAAACAAAACGGCTGCCAACGGCTGCTCAGCCTTCAATGCTTCCTGGCATGCAGTCTGTAATTGCTGAACGGCGAGCTTGGTCGGTTCAATGTAGTACTTGACCACATCCTTGCCGCCGTTTTCCGCCATCCATTCTTCCGCTACAGCAGCAGCCTCGCTTTGACCGGCTGGCCAAACTTTCTCCCAGTGGCGAACCATCCAATACATGGCGTCTGCCTCGCGACCTTCACCAGCGCTGGCTAAACCCAGCAAACGGTAGGTCTCGGGGTCGTCGCCGCGCTTGCGGTCGGCGAATTCGGCTGCCACCCGGGCACGCTCATAATCTTCGGCCAACATATAGCCACGCGCTCGAGCTTGGTCGACGTCCGCGAATGCCGGGCCGGATTGTTCCTCGTGGTATAGGGATGTGCAGTATTTGCGCCAGCGTTTCTCGAAGGCTTCCCAATCTGGCACATCCGGATCGTCGATTTCTTCGACGAAGAACTTCTTGGCCATTTCCAATGCGTAGTACTTGTCGCCCTTGCTGCCGCGTTCGGAGAAATGGGCCAGGTACTTGCCGTAGGCGTCGCGGTAGACCAATTTGCCAGCTTTACGCACTTCCTTATAAGACTCGTGCACTTTGCCGTCGTCGGTCACGGCTACGCCATATACGCGGCGGTCGTTTTCTTCGTAATTGAGCAGGAAGTAAACCAGGGCCCAACCATAAGAGTAGTACTCGCCTTCGTAACTCAGCGAGCCAGTGGAGTCAGCGCCGAGGTTGCGTTCATGCGCAATCAACTCTTCTAAGGAGTGCTTACGGTCGGAATTGTCCAGGTGGTACCAAGACCGCAAGCGGTGCAAAGCAGGGGCGTTTTTGACGATGGTGCCGTCGGCCTTGATCTGGCAGCCCTCAAAATAGGTGGCAGTGCCTTCGTTCAGCCAACATGGCGGCAGGTGACGTCCTTTGGTCAGCAAGGTCATGAATTGGTGGCTGGCTTCGTGAAACAAAGTGTTCCAAAGCGCGTCCTGAGTAAAGCCCTCTTCGTCGTAAGCGCGGTCATAAGCCACGACAGATTTTTGAGCGGCTACCCAATAACCACCGACGCCACGGCTGGGCATGGACCGCCCCAATACTTTCAGCGCCATCTTGTCAAAATCCGAACGCTTGCGCATGACGTGAATTTTGGCGCGCGCCTTTTTCTTGTAGTCGTAGATCGAGCGGTAGAACTCGTTGATCTCGTCCATTGCCGACGCCACCGTTTCAGCGAACTCCCATGAAACATTGGTGTAAATGTCGTAGTGGCGAGTTTTGCGCTCAAACGGGCTCTGCCAGTGTTCGTGTTTTTTGTTTTCTTTACTCAGCCAATCCGCCGACTTGCGCCGAATCGAAGCCGCTGTGAAGGCGCCGCCAGATAATTGCTGGCCAGCTTTGTCGGCCAGTTTTTCGTAGGCCTTATCTAACTTCTTGTCGCCTGCGTTGAGTTCCAGCAAGCGATCCATGAGGTACCCAGCCAGGCGGTATTGCTTTTTGGCGGCAGCCTTGTTTGCCGCTTCGCCTAAAGCGTCTTCCCATTCTTCTAAAATAGTTTCATCTTTATTCCAGCCTTCCCATTGACCTTCAAACAGTGGCAGTAAGCTTTCCAGCTGAGAACTTTTGCCAGTGTACTTGTAGGACCAGTATGCCCATTTCGCCCACTGCAATTGTGACGGCAAATCGTCTTGCAGCTTGGCAATCTTGTGCATCAGCAGGTATCCGTCTACCGAAAAGGGGTAGGAGGCCAATACCGCTTCGGCCAATTCTTTGCCTTCATCCAACTTGCCGGCGGCCACAAGTTTGGCGGCGTCGGCAAAAGGACCCTCTTGAGGGTTTTGCGAGGCGACTGAGGTCGGCGCTACTACGAAGAGTAGCGCGATGAGCACAAGTTGAAGCAGACGAGTCATGGCTGAGTGGAATCGGCGCCTAGTTTATCGCCGAAATCGCCCGCCGGTCAGTCTTCGGGTAACAACTCGCTATATCCAGCCCGTTCCAACCAATCGTGGATGGTATGAATCGGGATGGCTAAGCCCATGTGAGTGATGACCTGGGGCCTGTAAGTGCCGTGGGTGTAGATCTTGGCAAAGATGGCGACTAATTCCAGAGTATCAGCGTGAAATACGCCGCCACCCGAATTGCCGAAGTAAGCCGGGCTTGAGACCATCCAATAATCTTCGCCGTCTACTTCCCAATTGGCGCGGGTGATTTCCCCACTGGTGGCCTGGGCAGCCGTACCCAATGGACAACCGACGGTATAGATGTTCGCGAAAATGCCCAAATCTTTTTGGCGACTGCGTGGGGCAAGCGAGGCAACGTGGGTAAGGGTGTAGTCAGATTGGACCTCGAGCAAAGCCAGGTCGGTCGATATGTCCCAAGCAATCATGCGCGCACTTGCTTCGATCTCCTTTCCACTTGGGAAGGTGAAAATGGCAGTCACCACTTCCTGGCTCAGGTCGTCCAAATCTCCGCGATCTTCCAAAATGTCGCGGACCACGTGATAGCAACTGAGGGCGTAATAGGTGGACTGATCTTTATCGATCTGACGGTGAATCAAAACCGCTGATCCCACGGCCTCGCCGCCGGAAAGCTGGAAAACAGGTGTAAGGACTTGTTCGCGCAGGTTTTGAAGGCGGTTCTGCTTGCTGTCGTTAACCCAGCCAGCCATTTGCAGCTTAAGATCCTCTTTGATCGCTTGTCCAAGGCCACTGAAGTTTCCCAATTCTGCTTGGATTTTCTGGTCCTGGTCGACCAGGGCGGCCAAATTCTGCTCAAAGTTGACCATGAATTGCTCTTGTTCCTGGCTCAAAATTTCTTGGCTAGAGAGTAGAGATTGGTGATAGGAGCGGATTTCCTGCTGAACCTGCTGCAGTTTGGCCTGCGCAGTGCGAAGGTCTTGATACTCGTTTTTTAGCCGTTCCTGCTCCGCGTAAGCCTCTTCATTGGAAGAAGATAAGGAGGATTGGCCACGCTCAAGCTGAGTTTGCTCCTGCTCCAGGTTATGGTAGGCCTTTTGTAGGATTTGGTGGGCGTCGCGTAGGGTTTGCACTTCTACTTTCAGCTCTCTAACAATCCTTCCGTGCTGTTTTAATTGGTTTCCGACAACTTTAACTTGTGGAATGCCTGCCAACCCGATAGTAACCAGGGCGGCTGCTGTTAATGCGAGTTTTGCAGAAGTCATCATTATTCTTTTCGGATGAAAAGCCCTTTTGCATTGAATCGGGGGTTATGAGCCGCCTTGGCGGATCCTAGAATAAGGGTGGTCGAGCTCCGCCGATCCCTGCTGAAACATCCGAAACCATGGTTTTCGCGTCCGTTGAAGAAGCAATTGAAGACATCCGCCAAGGCAAAATGATCATCTTGGTAGACGATCCTCGTCGTGAAAACGAGGGGGATTTGGTCATGGCAGCCGAAAAGGTGACGCCAGAGGCCATTAACTTCATGCGTAAAGAAGGGGGCGGTTTGATCTGCTTGTCCCTAAGTGGTGAGATTTGCGAGCAATTGCAACTCAGGCCCCAAGTTGCCGAAAATACTTCGCGCATGGGGACCGCCTTTCTAGAGTCCATCGAGGCTCGCGAAGGCGTCACCACTGGCATTTCTGCCGCCGACCGCGCGACCACCATTCAGGTCGCCGCCCAACCTGATGCCAAACCGATGGATTTGGCTCGTCCGGGTCATATCTTCCCACTTCGCGCTCGCGACGGGGGGGTGCTGGTACGACCGGGTCAAACAGAAGGATCGGTAGACCTGTCGCACCTGGCGGGACTACGTGCTGGCTGCTTGATCTGGGAGATCATGAATGTCGACGCCACCATGTGGCGCATGCCTGACCTTGACGTCTTCGCCAGACTGTTCGACCTCCACATGCTGACGGTTGATGACCTCAGGCATTACCTCCCCTCTCACGCTTTACTTATAACACCGCGCTT
>JACKQG010003352.1_pt1 | contig 19763 bp, 16 predicted proteins | sample 8237621 | NCBI WGS metagenome assembly JACKQG01 (sample SAMN15677084, study PRJNA649215) | marine metagenome | biome: marine; feature: Black Sea; material: saline water; isolation source: suspended particulate matter (SPM) from the Black Sea western gyre | collected 2013-06-09/2013-06-10 | depth... | reverse complement strand
AATGATTGATGGCATAGATTTATTTTCCTTCCTTAGTGTAGGTCACGTTTGTGGGCCACGGTTTCAACGTGACAAGTTTTCGGTGTTGTCACGCTGCAAGCGTGACCGACGATTCAATCTACGGTCAGTGTTTTCGATAAATTCCTTGGGAAGTCAGGATCAACCCCACGCGCAACACTCATATGATAAGAGAGTATTTGTAAAGGCAGGACAGCCAGGAGAGCACTGATTTGCTCCTCTGCGTCGGGGATGACGATCAGATCATCTGCGTTGGCGCGGAGACGTTCATCATCAGGACCGATGACGATGGCGCGTGCGCCGCGAGCGGTCACCTCGTTGATGCCGCTGATGATGAGGGGAATGTCTTCTTTCCCAGCGACGAAAATGATCGGATAATTTTCGGTGACAGCCGAAAGGGGACCGTGTTTGAACTCGGTGGAGAGCATTCCCTCACAGTGCGCATAAGTAATTTCTTTAAGCTTGAGCGCGCCTTCAAGGGCGATGGGAAAAGTCGCTCCGTACCCAAGCGTGTACATATCGTCAACATTTTCCAGTGTGGAGGCCAGTTCCTCGACCTGCGGGGCAACCATCGCCAGTGTTTTCTCCATCAGCACGGGGATTCCGGCCAATTCGTCAAGATCGCGCCCCGCCATTTTATGGGCCAAATAGAGGAAGATGAATACCTGGTTCGTGAAAGTCTTGGTTGCGGGGACGCTGATTTCGTAGCCGCAGCCAAGAGGCAGACAGCTATTGGTGAACTGGGTCAATGTCGAGCCGATCACGTTGGCGATGCCGAAGGGTGTCATCCCTTTGACCTCGGCAGCAGCGAGGGCATTGAGCACATCCTTGGTCTCCCCGGATTGGCTGACAAAGATGCCCACATCCTCGTGATTAACGGTAGGCGCAAACTGGGAGATAAATTGGGGGGCGAGAACGGGAATCGCCGCACGCCCTGCGATTTGGGCGAGGGCAACGGAACCAGATATACAGGCATGATAACTCGTCCCACAGCCGATCAGGTAGAGGTTGCGTGCGTTCCGCATTTTATCCACAATGGAATCCAGCTCGGATGAATCATCCAAAAGGTGATGCAATTCCCGCGCCACCTGTGGTTGCTCATGAATTTCCTTGAGCATAAAGTGGGGATATCCACCCTTTTGAACGGCATCCATGCTTTCAGTGATGATCTCGGATTCGCGTTGAATGATCTTTCCATCGGTAACGGAGCGTAACTCAACCTGGTCATGGCTCAAAATGATGATCTCGCCATCTTGCGGGCGGATGATCTCTCGCGTGAGCGGCAGCAAGGAAGGCAGGTCAGAGGAAAGGCAGGTGAAATCATCACCGATTCCAACCACAAGGCCCGAGCCTTTTTTCATCGCGTAGAGCTTGTCATCGTTGGCTTGTCCGAGAACAAAAGCGTAGTCACCCGCGAGATCGCCATAAGCAAGACGAATTGCGTCGATTATTTCGTAGCCGCGTTTGAGATAACGTTCCACCGCGTGAACACAGGTCTCACCATCATTTTCCGAACGGACGGTGAGGCCTTCCTCTATAAATTGTTGGCGTAATTCAATATTATTGACCACGTTACCATTATGAGCGCCAACCATGAGCCCGTCCGAATCGAGATGCGGCTGCGCATTAACTTGAGAAGGCGCTCCAAAAGTTGCCCAGCGCAATTGCGTGATGCCGCGCTGCCCGCTCATTTCGCTGATATTAAATTTCTCTGCAACTGTATCGACTTTGCCCACGTCTTTACGAAGATCAATCTTATCCCCGCTGATGGTCGCCATCCCGACCGAGTCGTAACCTCTATAAGTAAGGCGTTCAGCAGCGCCGATCAATATCGGCCCTAAATTTTCTTCTTTTTCTTTAACGATACCGAAAATACCGCACATTTTTTCTCCTGTTTTGGTTCACCACAAAGACACAAAGGACACAGAGTTTTTTATGGTGAGATATTTTTTGCGTGGGAATTATAGCTGATATGGTTGGAAAGATAGGACGCGGATTAGGCGGATTACGCAAATTTTTTTAGTGCAAAAACTCAAAATCGTTAAACACAAAGTTCACGAAGCGCCACGAACGAAAAACTTTGCGTTTTCTTTTTCCTTCGTGAATCTTTGTGCTCTTCGTGGTTAAAGTTTTTAATAATCCGTGTTCCATAAAAAACAGCCCCGATGAAAATCATCAGAGCTGTTTTGCCTTTATACGTTTTCTCGCACTTTACATAACTGGCGTTCTCCAGTTTTGAAAGATGCGCAGAGAGATTGCCTTTTGTTAGTCCGGTTCAGGCGAGGTCGAAGCGGTCAGCGTTCATGACCTTGTTCCATGCCGCCACGAAGTCATCCACGAACTTAGTCTGCGCATCATCCTGAGCATAGACTTCTGCCAAGGCGCGCAGTTGGGAGTTCGAACCGAAAATGAGATCGACACGCGTGCCGGTCCACTTGAGTTCGTCCGTTGCGCGGTCACGACCCTCGAAGACATCTTTCTCTTCCGTGGTTGCTTTCCACGCTGTGCTCATATCAAGCAGATTGACGAAGAAGTCATTGGTGAGTGTCTCGGGTTGTTTGGTGAAAACCCCATGCTGGGATTGCCCGAAGTTCGCATTCAAAACACGCATCCCACCAAAGAGAACAGTCATTTCAGGAGCGGTCAGAGTCAGCAGTTGTGCGCGATCAACCAGCATTTCTTCGGCTGCGACGCTGTATTTGGCTTTGAGATAATTGCGGAAACCATCTGCGCTTGGTTCGAGTACGGCAAATGATTCCACATCGGTTTGCTCTTGTGATGCATCCGTCCGTCCCGGAGTGAAGGGAACGCTTACCTCGTGACCAGCATTTTTCGCAGCTTGCTCGATGGCTGCACATCCGCCCAGGACGATCAGGTCTGCCAAAGAAACTTTTTTGTTGAACTCTTTTTGGATTTTCTCAAGAGTCTCGAGAACGCTCTCCAATTGGGCCGGCTCATTGACATCCCAACTTTTTTGCGGCTCTAACCGGATACGTGCTCCGTTTGCCCCGCCCCGTTTGTCAGAACCGCGGAAGGTTGACGCTGATGCCCAGGCGGTCGAGACCAACTGAGAAATGGAAAGTCTTGATGCCAGAATCTTGGACTTGAGCGTAGCAATGTCTTCTTCGTTAATCAAATCATGGTCAACAGCCGGAACCACATCTTGCCAAACCAGTTCCTCATTAGGAACCTCCGTGCCGAGATAGAGGGATCGGGGACCCATGTCACGGTGGGTCAGCTTGAACCAGGCGCGAGTGAAGGCATCCGCGAATTCGTCGGGGTTCTCAAGGAAGTGGCGTGAGATTTTTTCATAGGCAGGATCAAACTTGAGAGACAGGTCGGCAGTAGTCATCATAGGGCGATGTTTTTTGGTCGGATCATGGGCATCAATTACCATATCCTCTTCATCAACATCTTTTGCAAGCCAAATATAAGCTCCTGCAGGACTTTTTAGCAGTTCCCACTCGTACTTGAACAACACTTTCAGGTAGCCCATATCCCATTGGGTCGGGTTCGGTTTCCAGGCGCCCTCGATGCCGCTGCCAATCGCATCGCCACCCTTGCCGCTGCCAAAGGAACTCTTCCATCCAAGACCCTGCTCCTCGATCCCAGCGGCCTCAGGTTCTGGCCCAACCAGCGCGGCATCACCAGCGCCATGCGCTTTGCCGAAGGTGTGTCCACCTGCAATCAGAGCGACAGTTTCTTCGTCATTCATAGCCATGCGGGCAAAAGTCTCTCGAACATCATGTCCAGAAGCTGCTGGAATAGGTTCTCCATTAGGTCCTTCCGGGTTTACATAGATCAGACCCATCTGCACAGCGGCAAGCGGGTTTTCGAGATCGCGTTCACCAGTGTAACGCTTGTCACCAAGCCACTCGTTCTCGGCTCCCCAGTAGATGTCTTCTTCCGGTTCCCAAATATCTTCACGTCCGCCCGCGAAGCCAAAGGTCTTAAGACCCATCGACTCCAGCGCACAATTACCGGCGAGGATCATCAGATCGGCCCAGGAAATCTTGTTGCCGTATTTCTGCTTGATCGGCCAGAGCAGCCGCCGCGCCTTGTCGAGGTTGACGTTATCGGGCCAGCTGTTGAGGGGCGCAAAGCGTTGTGAACCTGAGGATGCGCCGCCGCGGCCATCACCTGTGCGATATGTGCCTGCGCTGTGCCATGCCATACGGATGAAAAAGGGGCCGTAATGACCATAATCAGCAGGCCACCAATCTTGCGAATCGGTCATCAAGGCATAGAGATCGTCCTTTAGGGCTTTTAGGTCGAGTTTATTGAATTCTTCAGCGTAATTGAATGCCTTTCCCATTGGATCGGACAGGGAACTGTTTTGGTGAAGGATTTTTAAATTTAACTGGTTTGGCCACCAGTCTCGGTTCGACGTTGAGGTACCACTGTTGCTCGCAGTGGGATTGTGATTTACGGGGCATTTGCCTTCGATACTCATGTGCATTATCTCCTTTTGATTACAGACTACTTTTCTCAATTATATCAAAAATGTATAATCAAGATATGAGCCCTTTTTGGAATGATTGAATACATCGAATAAGAAAAAATCCTCCCTTTTTAATAAATTCTCTAGCCAATCTCCCAGGGTGGTGTGCCTGCGCCGCCCGCACCTTTGAGCGATGCTCGGACATCTTCAGCAATATTTGGTAGTAAATCTGTTGTGGCTGAAAGCATCCCAAAGCAACCCGCGATCATCATATCCCCAAAAGGGACAGAAAAATAAGGGCGCAATGTGGGCGTAGACTCCCTCTCCCTAGGGGAGAGGGTTGGGGTGAGGGCACTCGAATACATACTCCGCCTAGGGCCTGTTACCACGACATCAAAATCTTCGCCGTTCAGGAGCATCGCTTCCTTATTGTAGATCAACGCCCCGTGCCCCATATCATTGAAGATGGTCTCGTGTTGGAGAGTCCCATCCGCTAAATTTTGTAGATAGCCTTCCAGTTTGGGCAGGTCGATCTCGCCGGTATGATGCTCAAAGACGCCCTCGATCCCTTTATCTCCCAGGCGAAATGCCAGGGTGTGGAAATTACCAATATTGGCGATGATCTTCTGCTTGCGCTGTGCCACGATGGGGTCAAATGTTGCACCCAAAACCGCGGCAGGGGCCGTATCCATGACGATGAGCGGGGCATCCACATCCCGGGCGGAATCAGCTACCGCTTGCAGGCGGGTCATGATCGGGGGAATATCTTTCGCCAAAAAGGCAAATGAAGATAAGGCATTCCGTTCTCGAATGCGCTCATCCAAATAGTCGAAACGAAATTGACGATCAGAGATATCGGGGGGGGCGGCACCGTGATCGAAGACCGCGACCGCGACCGCGGCGAGATCATCCAGTGAGACGCCGAAGCGGGCGAAGACATCGGTAATGGCGGGGAAATCGAAGTCTCGGAACTCAATCCGCTGTATGGAGGTCGGCAGGTTGGAAGCCTCATCGTCAGAGACGAGGATAATGCCCATTTCTGCGACGGCGTCAAGGTTATCGTCTAATGTTCTGGCCGCATTTTCTGTTGCGTAAACGGGGAAACCTGCCTTCAGGTGGTCATTGACCGCCCAACTGCTGGGGCCACCTCCCATTGTCAGACCGGTCAGCAGGATCGGGACTTGCGAGCGAGTCGCTTCCTGGATCCGCTTGCGTACCATCATCGTGGGCGAGGGCAGGACTAATTTGAATCCGTTCTCAATGTCGATCTGAGAGTCATACAGAAAAATATCCTGTGTACCAGTACCTACATCTACCGTTAAAATTTTCATATTATTTCCTGTGCTTTTATATTTCAACACCCAAAAAGATGCGGATCAAATATCCGATCCCAAAACTGAAGGCCGCGACGCTGAGACTTAATCCCGCCATTTCAATAAAGCGATCTTTGAAAGATTTATCCTGAGCGACCGAAATATAGTAATTGAAGACCGCGATGATAATCACGCTAGAGGTTAACGCCAACGCCAGATCGAGAAAGTAGTTATCGAAGAGCAGATAGGGCAGGATCAGGATTGAAACCGTGAAGATATAGGCAATACCCGTATAGATCGCGGCACGGATGGGATGTTTATCGGTTTTTTCGGAGCGGGTGGCAAGATATTCAGAGGCTGCCATTGAAAGCGATGCGGCGATGCCGGTGATCAGCCCCGAGAGCGCGATCAGCTCAACATTTTGCAAAGCCAGCGTAAGTCCTGCCAGTGCGCCCGTTAATTCGACGAGGGCGTCATTTAACCCCAGGACGACCGACCCGGCATATTGCAGGCGCTCTTCATCAAGCATTTCGATCAGAGCATCTTCATGTTTATGTTCATCTTCGATCCACTTGTCAATTTCGGGGACGAATTCACGAATCTGGTCATAATTTACCTGTGCGCTTTTCTCGCCGCTCTCCATCAACTTGATGCCAAAAGTGAAACCAAAAATTCGGCTGATCAGATAGTAAAACCAAATTGCCCATTTTTTGGGTTTCACATCTTCGTTGGTATATTCTTTCCACTCTTCATAATGCCCAAGCTCATCCTCGGCGATCTGGTTGATGATCCTTGCATTTTCAGGTTCTTTGATGCTTTTTGCCAATCGCTTGTATATATGATATTCAGTGATCTCATTTTGTTGAAATGCCAATAGCTGCTGGCGTATTTCATTACTGAGTTTCATTTTATCTCCTAATATCCTGACACTAAAAACAGTGAATACTGGTTTCTTAATCTTGATTGTACTACCAGCTATATGCTTTTAAATTATTATTAAATAACTTCTCTGCCAAACAGCTCTGATTAGCAGGTTGGGAATCAATCGTCTGGTTCACTGAAATTGTATTTCAACTATGCTAAAATAAAGCTGATGAAGAAAAATATACCCCCCTTCCTAAAAACAGCATCTTACAAGGCTCACCGACGAGATTTAATTTGGCAGATTCTTGTTCCCATTCTAATTGCGGCACTCTTCGTGATTGCGATCTCCGTAGTCGTGGCGACAGGAACCAACGCAACTGCCAGCCTGTGGGCAGATATCTCAATAATTTGGTTGCTGATCCCATTACTCTTTATTTCATTCATATTGCTACTCATATTGGGTGGCTTAATTTATGGGATAACGATGCTGATAAAAGCCACCCCGATCTATACACAGAAACTATATAAGTTTATTCGTCTTGTCACACAAAAAATTGAAAATGTGGCAGATGCAACTGCAAAACCAATCTTCTTTGTTGAAGGAATTTCAGCTGGTATCAAGAGATTCTTTCAACAAAAATAAGGGAGTTTAAGATGGCAGAATATGAAAAAAAAGATGATAAGAGTAAAGGTGGGATTTTGCTGATGGGCGCATTGATCGGCGCTTTGACCGGTCTTGGTGCAGCGTATCTTTTGACAAGAAACGCTGAAAAAGAGGGGGAGACCCTCTCCCTGACGAGCGGACAGGGGCTGAAGCTTGGCCTGCTGATTCTTGGTACCCTTCGTCAAATCATGCAGTTGGATGATGGGAAACCTAAAGGGAAATAGCGTTAGGTGTCTAACCCCATCATCTGGTGTCGAATTTTCGATGATCCAAGAAAGATAAGGCCTCAAACTTTTAGAGCAAGGCCCCGTTCCCACTAAGGGAACGGGGCCCTTTTTTAAAAAACTCTACAAACCAGCCCCTTCAGATATGCTCCCTCGGGGAAATTCAGTGCAATCGGGTGGTCAGCTCCCTGCCCCAGTTTCTGGATGATCTGTGCATCCACGTTTGCATCGAGGGCTGCGCCCGCTACGATCTTCTGGAAGAGAGATGCATCCACACCACCAGAGCAGGAGAAGGTGATCAAAATCCCGCCCGGGCGTAAAAGCTTGAAGGCCAGCAGATTGATATCCTTATAGCCACGAGTCGCCTTCTTGACCTGGGAGATAGTCGGCGCAAATTTAGGGGGATCGAGAATGATCAGATCGAAATCACGGCGCGAATCCCGGAATGTTCTCAGTTCTTTGAAAACATCTCCCTCGATCCATTCGTGGATTTCAGCTTGCTGACCGTTTAATGCGGCATTTTCTACCCCCAGCTTTAGTGCGTCTCCTGAGGAATCGATGGAGGTGACTGACCTCGCCCCTCCCGCCACTGCGTGGATGCTGAATCCGCCCGTGTAGCTGAAGCAATTGAGGACATCCCGTTCTGCTGCAAGCTGGCCGACTAAATGTCGGCTTTCGCGTTGGTCAAGATAAAATCCGGTTTTATGACCGTGTGCAATATCAACGTTGAATTTCAGTCCGTATTCCTGCAAAACAAGCTTTGAGGGTGGGTTGCCACGCATTGCGCCAGCGCGTGGTTCCAGTGCTTCGAGGTGGCGCACTTCCACATCCGAGCGTTCGTAGATGTCGGTTAACTCCGTCAATTCAAGAATCAGATCGGCGAGGGTTTCTTTCCAGTATTCAGCACCTGTTGTCAGGATTTGCATCACCAACACATCATCGTAGCGATCAACGATCAGGCCGGGCAGTCCATCTGATTCGGCGTGAACAAGCCTACATGCATCGGATCGTAGGGGTGGGGTAATCCCGTCCCTATGATTAATGGCGGAATCCAACCGGCGGCGCAGGAAATCTGCGTCCACGTCCTCATCAAGCCAGGTCCAGATGCGCGCACGGATATTGGATCGAGGGGAGTAGGCGGCTTTTGCCAGGAAATTTCCTTTAGCATCAAGCACATCCACAGTTTCCCCGATCCCGGGATTTCCTTCCACATGCCCAATTGCCCCTGAGAAGATCCAGGGATGACGGCGGAGAAGGGATTTTTCGCGTCCGAGGTGAAGGGTGATAGAGGGCATAAAAAAAAATAGGGGCAACCGGCTGGTCGCCCCTACGAGAGATGTGTTTTAGATAATCCCGATTTCTTTACCGGCTTCGGCAAGAACATCCAGGGCGTAAGCAATATCTTTGGTCGCATGTGCTGCGGTAACTGTCGCTCGCAGACGAGCGAGACCGTTAGGCACGGCGGGGGAGACGACGGGAAGAACGAAGAGGTCTTTGGCCTGGGCAGCGCCGGTCAGTTCATAAGCCCGCTCATCATCGCCACAAAGAACGGGAACAATGGCAGTTTCGGTGAGCATGGTGTCAAAGCCTGCGCTTTTAAGGCCGCCGATGAATTGTTCGGTATTGGCTTGTAGTTTTTCCAATCGCCATGGCTCATCGAGGATGACTTTGAAAGATTCCATCGCAGCAGCAGCCTGTGCCGGGGGTAAGGCAGCGGAGAAGATATAGGCCCGGCTGGCATGGCGGAGATATTCGATCATATCCCTTTTCCCCGCAACGTAACCGCCCACCGAGGGGATAGTTTTGCTGAGCGTACCCATTTTGATGTCCACCACGTCTCCGAGGCCGAAGTGTTCTTCAATCCCACGACCCGTTTTACCCAAAACGCCGATTGAGTGGGCTTCGTCCATCATTAGCCAGGCATCGTATTTTTCGCAGAGTTTGACGACCTTGGGAAGGTCGATAATGTCTCCGTCCATGCTGAAAACAGCATCGGCAATGACCAGTTTGGCTACATCTGAAGGGGCTTGTTGAAGGCGTTTTTCCAGGTCAGCCATATCGTTATGTTTGAAGCGACGAAATAGCGCGCCGGACATCATACAGCCGTCGACGATGCTGGCGTGATTGAGTTTATCAGAGAGAATCCAGTCGCCGCGTCCCATCAATGTGGAAATAACGCTCAAGTTCGTCGCGTAACCCGAGGTATAGGTTATGGCGGCTTCGGCGTGTTTGAAATCTGCGATCGTCTCTTCGAGTTCGACGTGTAAATCCAATGTCCCTGCCAAAGACCGGACACCATTTGTGCCAGTCCCGTATTTATCAACGGCAGCTTTTGCAGCAGCAGCGATGCGTGGATGCCCAAGCAAGCCTGCATAGCCATAAGATGCATACATCCCCATATTGCGCCCGTTTACGATCACGCGCGCATCGTCCAGGATTTCAGTGACGGCCATATTATAAAAATATGCGCCACGCGCTTTCAAATCGGCGGCGCGGTCTGTCATCGCCTGAATGCGCTGAGAGACTGAATCGGTGCCTTTTTGAGAGTCCATTATTAGCTCCTTAAAAAATCATTTTTACTATAATTTCTAACGCTACCATAACGGAATGTAGTGTAGTCGAGTGAGGAAAAACTGTCAATCAAGAGCTGGGAATATCGCTTAATGAGAGAAGTTCTTCCTCTCCAATAACCTTGACCCCCAATGCTTCTGCTTTGACCAATTTTGAGCCGGGATTTTCTCCGGCTACAAGATAATCAGTCTTTTTGCTGACGCTGCCGGTCACCTTGCCACCCTGTGATTGGATAAATTCCTTTACCTCGCTGCGGGTCATTTTTGGCAGGGTGCCGGTGACGACGAAGCTCAAACCATTGAATTTGCCGGGCGAGGCCTGTGTCGTGTTAACGGTAGATGTTGGCCAAACACCGGCATCATGCAGTTTGCCAAGCATTTGCTGATTAAATGGTAGCAAAAACCAATCCACGATCGCGGCGGCGATATTTGGGCCAATTCCCTCGATGGCCTCCAGATCCGTTTGAGGGGTTGCACGGAGGGCATCCAAATCCACATAATGCTGTGCTAGATCGGCTGCGACAGACTCGCCAACACCGCGAATCCCTAATCCAATAATCAGTCGATTCAAGGGTTGATTCGCTGAGATGCTAATTCCTGCAAGTAAATTATCCGCCTTTTTTTCCTTGAAGCCTTCCAGCGCGAGCAAATCTTCTTTGCGCAGAGTATAGAGATCGGCGACATCACCAACCAGCCCCTCCTCAACCAATTGCTCGACAATTTTGATGCCCAGTCCGGCGATATCCATCGCACCCCGGGAAACGTAATGTTCAATATTTCGGATCAGTTGTGCTGGACAAGCTGCATTGACACAATACCAGGCGACCTCCCCCTCGAGATGCTCGACGGGCTGCTCACAAGCCGGACATAGCGATGGGGGAATGTAGGGACGCTCTCCGCCTGAACGTGCTTCCGTTACCGGAGCGATGATGTAGGGAATCACTTCCCCTGCCCGTTTGACGAGGACGCTGTCACCGATGCGGATATCCTTTTCGGCGATGAAATCGAAATTATGGAGGGTTGCATTCCGAACGATGACTCCGTTAATTTCGACAGCTTCAAGCACAGCTTTGGGAGTCAGAACCCCCGTCCGCCCGACCTCAACGTTGATGTCGAGCAGTTGGGTTGTGACCACCTGCGATGGGAATTTATAGGCCACCGCACTGCGCGGGTCTTTACCGACAATGCCGAGAGAATCTGAGAGTGTGAGATCGTCAATTTTAATGACCATGCCATCTGCTTCATACGGGAGTTTATCTTTCGTTTCCTCCCAGCCTGAGACAAAAGAAATCGTTTCTTCTATTTCATCAAAACGCCGTGAGTCAGATGAGACAGGAAATCCAAGTTCGCGAAGATATTCCAGCCGCTCCCACTGCGAGGCGGGAACTTCGCCTCCCTCAGCGTGGACAATTTGGTAAATCAACAGAGTTAATGGTCGTGTGGCGGTGATGCGCGAATCCAGTTGGCGGAGTGCACCTGCTGCCGTGTTACGCGGATTCTGATAAGTCTTTTCTCCTGCTTCGGCCTGGCGCTGATTGAGAATTTCAAAGTCGGCATGGGTGATAAAAACTTCGCCTCGGACTACAAAGTATTCAGGGATTGAATACTGAGTACTGTTTACTGGTATTCTCAACGGAATCGCTTTGATCGTCCTTAAATTCGCGGTAATATCCTCCCCAATTTCCCCATCTCCACGCGTTGCACCCTGGACGAATAGGCCGTCTCTATAATGAAGAACGACTGTCAGACCATCAATCTTTGGCTCAACGGTGAACTGTGCCTCGCTGACGCGTTCATCCAGTTTCCGGATGCGTTCAACCCAGGCACGGGTATCCTCTGCGCCAAATGCATTTGCCAGAGATAATATCGGGGCAGGATGACGGACTTTCTCAAATTTATCGGAAGGAGGTGCGCCAGCACGTTGAGAGGGTGAATCGGCTGTGATCCACTCGGGATGCTCGGCTTCGATGGCTTTGAGCTCATGCAAAAGGCGATCATATTCCCCGTCGCTGATGATAGGCGCATCGAGGACGTGGTAGTGATAATTATGCTGGCGAAGTTCTTCACAGAGGGTGTCGAGGCGTTGATGAAGATCGTTCATAGTTGAATTATAGTCTGATTTATGAAAAGCCTAAACACAAAGGACACAAAGGACACGAAGGGAAAAGCTCTTAAAACCTTTGTGTTTCTTAGTGACCTTCGTGTTTAAAATAATTCTCCCATCACAGAATCAAACTCCCTCACCAGCCTCGCCCCATCATCTTCGCTAAAGACGATCGGTAGTTTGATCTTGATGCCAATTTACTTTAGAATCGGTTTACTATCCGATTTCGAGTCTCTTCAATATGTGAGTACATAGCCTCTTTAGCCAGTTTATTATCTTTGGAAAGCAGGGCATCCAAAATCTTTTTATGCTGGTTGGGATCGGCTAAGTAAGGATCATTTACCAGCGTACGCTCCATATCATCTATCAGTTGTTGGATATATTTCATCAGGCGATTATTCCCGGATGTGCGCGCAATTACCAGGTGAAAATCACGATTAATAGCCGATGCACTATCTTTCTGTTCCGGGTTAAAAGAGGCTGCTAATAGTTCTTCTTCCTGGATATTTTTCTCCAGGTGGCCAATCTCTTCGGGTGATATCCGCCCCACCCCCAGGCCAATTGCTTCCACTTCCAGGATCAGTCGCAAGTGGAAGGTTTCCAGAATATCTTGCAAGGTTGGCTTAGTGACTATGTACCCAACCCGTGGCAAAGCCTCGAGGAAGTTTTCGTGTGTTAGCAAGATCAGCGCCTCGCGAGTGGGAGTCTTGCCCGATTCGAATTTGGCGGCGATCTCAGACTCGTTCAGAATTGCGCCTGGAGTTAAATCACCGGAGATAATTGCTCGGCGAATGCGCACGTAGACCTGTTCTTTTTTTGTGGGTACTGCACTCATAATAGTTGTTCCTGTTGTCTTATTCTTGACATTCCATTGATAGTACTTATAATATATCAACAACAAGTTAATAACAAGGGTAACCTTGTCTTCAGTAAATGAAAGGAACGAGTATGACTACAAAAAAAACGGTCTACCCCTACATCCCCAACTCCGCGCCAGATGTGAAGGCGGAAATGTTGCGGGCAGTGGGCGCAAAGAGTATTGACGAGTTCTACGCAGAAATCCCTGCCAATCTGCGGTTTAAGGGGAAACTCAACCTACCTGAGCCGCTCCTCTCGGAGGTGGAGTTAATTCGCCACGTGGACGGCTTATTAAACACTAACCGCTCCACTCGTGAAACGCTCAGTTTCCTGGGTGGCGGCTGCTACCAGCACCAGATCCCGGCTGTGTGCGATGAGATCAACTCGCGCGGTGAGTTTCTGACCGCTTATGCTGGTGAACCCTACGAGGATCACGGCCGCTTTCAGGCGCTCTTCGAATACCAAAGTTTGATGGCCGAACTACTCAATATGGAAGTTGTCAACGTGCCCACCTACGACGGATTCCAGGCCGCAGCCACGGCCCTGCGCATGGCCGCACGCATCACCGGCCGTACAACTGTCCTGCTGCCAGCCAATATGGGTGCTGATAAGTTCTCAATGATCAAAGAATATCTAAAACCGGATATCATGATCGAGCGGATTCCATATCAGCCTCAGAATGGCACACTGGACCTGGCTGCCCTGAAAAAGCTCCTCAACCCAGAAGTGGCCGCAGTATATTTCGAGAATCCCACCTATTTAGGGTTGATCGAAACCCAGGTAGAAGAAATCAGTGCCGCGGCGCACGACACAGGGGCGCTGTGCGTTGTCGGGGTGGAACCGCTCTCATTAGGCGTGATTCAACCTCCGGTGGAGTACGGTGCTGATATCGCTTGTGGTGACATCCAAAGTCTGGGCATCCACATGCATTATGGCGGGGGGCACGGCGGATTCATCGCCACTCAAGATGATCCCACCTTTATAATGGAATTCCCTTCCCGATTGTTCGGCGTGGCACCCACTGACGTGGAAGGCGAATATGGTTTTGGCGATGTAGCCTACGAGCGCACATCATTTGCCATTCGCGAAGAAGGCAAGGAATGGGTCGGCACAGCCGCGGCCCTGTGGGGGATCACCGCAGGTGTCTATCTGGCCTTGATGGGGCCGCAGGGCATGGTTGAGGTCGGCGAGGGAATCATGCAACGCTGCCGCTATGCCATCCAAAAATTGACCGAACTACCAGGCGTAAAGGTACCCTTTGACATGGGGCCACACTTTACTGAGTTCGTTGTAGATTTCACTGACACTGGCAAGACAGTTGCCGATATCAATCAGGCTTTACTCGAACAAGATATTTTTGGAGGAGTGAATTTGAACCGCGATTTCCCCGAGCTTGGCGTAAGTGCCTTGCTCTGTGTAACTGAAATTCATACAAAGGCAGATATCGACCGCCTTGCTTCCTCGCTAAAGGAGGTGCTGGGATGAAACCCATCGCCAAAAAACCATCTCCACGCCGTTTCCACCAGGCTCGTTGGGACGAACCAGTCATTTTCGAGTTGAGTCAGACCGGTCAGCGCGGGGTGTTGTTGCCTCCCGTCGAAGCAGAAATCGAAAAACAGGTTGGCAACCCGGCTCAAAAGTTGCCAGAAGCATTGCGGCGCAAAAAGCCGCCGGCTTTACCTGAAATGTCACAAAATCAAGTTTTGCGGCATTATGTCCGAGTATCCCAGGAAACTCTGGGCGTAGATTTGAACATTGACATTGGCCAGGGCACCTGCACGATGAAGTACAACCCAAAGATCAACGATCAACTGGCCAGTACCCCCAAGCTGACCGAACTGCATCCTCTGCAGGATGAAGTCACAGTTCAGGGTATTTTGGAAATAATATATCGACTGGAGGGGATGCTCAAGGAAATCTCCGGTATGGACCGCGTCAGTCTCCAACCTGGAGCTGGTTCAGCAGCGATTTATACGAATATCTGCATGATTCGGGCCTACCACGCCTCTCGAGGGGATGCGCAACAACGAGATGAAGTGATCACGACAATTTTTTCTCATCCATCCAATGCCGCAGCAGCCAAAGTCGCCGGATACAAAGTCATCACCTTGTATCCCGATCCTGATGGTTACCCTGACCTTGAAGCCCTTAAGGCTGCCGTTTCCGACCGTACTGCAGCCTTGTTGATCACCAATCCTGAAGATACCGGCATTTTCAACCCACACATCCAGGAATTCGTGGATGTGGTCCATCAGGCTGGTGGACTATGTTTTTACGATCAGGCCAATGCCAATGGAATCCTGGGGATCACACGAGCTCGTGAAGCTGGTTTTGATGCCTGCCACTTTAACCTGCATAAGACCTTCTCTACTCCGCACGGCTGTGGCGGTCCAGGTGCGGGTGCCAGTTGTGTGACAGATGCCCTGGCCCCATTTTTACCTGTGCCGACTGTGGAATTCGACGGCCAGAAATATTCCCTGAACTACAACCGGCCCCAAAGTATCGGGAAGGTGCGTCCTTTTTATGGCGTGACTCCCAATATATTGCGGGCCTACGCCTGGATCATGAGTCTGGGCGCTGATGGTCTGCGCGAGGTATCCGAGGTCGCTGTGCTGAACAATAACTATTTGCTCAAAAAAGTACTCGAAATTCGAGGTGTCAGCGCGCCTTACGCCAAAGGCAAACACCGCATAGAGCAAGTTCGCTACAGCTGGGAAAAACTCACCGCAGAGACCGGGATCCACTCAGAAGAAATGGCGGTGCGGATCGCCGATTTTGGGATGCACTTCTGGACCAGCCATCACCCCTTTGTGGTGCCGGAACCGATGACACTCGAACCGACTGAAGCCTATTCCAAGGCCGATTTGGATGAATATGTAGCCGTACTGCGCCAAATGGCGGAAGAAGCCTATACTAATCCAGAGATCATCAAGACCGCGCCGCATAACAGTACCGTCCATCATACCCACCACGATCCCTTTGATGACCCTGATGAATGGGCTGTTACATGGCGAGCCTATTTGCGCAAAACAGGCCAGACAAAAAGAGAATAAATGGCAGGCAAGAAATTAGGGTTGATCGTTAACCCCATCGCTGGGATTGGTGGGCGGGTAGGGCTGAAAGGCAGTGATGGGTTGGAAATTCAGCAGCAGGCCCGTGCTCTGGGTGCGGTTCCACTCGCCCAGGAACGCACCGCAGCGGCATTAGAAGTTTTGCATTCGTTTACAGGAGAGTTAGAACTGGTAACTGCTCCGGGCGAGATGGGTGAGCTCGTTGCCCAAAAGTGTGGATTCTCACCTCAGCCTATCTCCGGCCCTCAAAGAGATGGGGGTTTGACGACTGCAGATGACACACAACTTGCCGCCCAGGCCATGCAGGAAGCCAAAGTTGACCTGATCCTTTTTGCCGGAGGCGATGGCACCGCCTGTGATATTTACCAAGCCATCGGAAGTAATTTCCCCGTTCTGGGTATTCCCGCAGGTGTCAAGATCTACTCTGCGGTTTTCGGTATCACCCCGAAGGATTCGGGAGAATTAGCATTAGCCTTCCTGCAAGGAAAAGGGGTTCGAATACATGAAGCCGAAGTCCTGGATTTGAATGAAGATGCATATCGGGATGGGCAGATTTCCACTCATCTTTGCGGTTCCCTGACCATCCCCTATCGACGAAGGCGCGTCCAAAATCAGAAGGTGCCCACCCCAGCCAGCGAAGTTGTCCAGGCACAGGCAATTGCAACCGATGTCGTTGAGCGCATGACCCCCAATCAAGCTTATATCCTGGGTCCGGGTACTACCACACGAGCGATAGCCGAACATCTTGATCTTCCCAAAACACTCGTGGGTGTGGATATTATCACTCGCGATAAACTCCTTGTGAGCGATGTTGGGGAGCAGCAGATTTTGGAAATGCTCTCACACCGTCCACTGAAGTTAATTGTGACACCTACAGGTGGGCAGGGATTTCTTTTTGGGCGTGGCAACCAGCAAATCAGTCCGCGGGTGATTCGCCTTGTCGGTCGGGAAAATATCCTGGTGGTTTGCCTGGCGAGCAAGATCGCTGCCCTGCGAGGGCGTCCATTATTGGTAGATACCAGCGATCCGAAAGTTGACAAGTTGTTAACCGGCTACGTTGAGGTGGTTACCGGGTATCGCGAAAAAATTATTTACAAAATTGCATATTAGTCATCCAAGGTTTCCACGACCTCGGATGTTTGGCAAGTGAAGGAGGTACTATGAAAGGCCTGAAAAATAAACGAGTATTAATCACTGGTGGTGCTAGCGGGATCGGGTTTACCACGGCCGAACGCTTTCTGGAGGAAGGCTCCCAGGTTGTAATCCTGGACCATGATGAAGCGGCTTGCCAACAAGCCAGAAAAAAATTACCCAAATTAAGTGGAATCCTCCTGGCAGATGTTTCCGACGACAAGGCAGTTGCAGATGCGTTTGTTGAGTTAGATGATCTGCTTGGCGGGTTGGATATACTGATAAATAATGCCGGTATCAGCATCCGCAACAAGTTTATGGATATTCCTTCTGACCAATGGCGTTCTGTTGTTGATGTGAATTTGAACGGCATCTTTTATGTGGCACAACAGGCTGCCAACAGGATGTTGGCCGGAGACGGCGGTGTGATCCTGAATATGGGCTCAAGCAACGGACTGGTTGGCTATCACTACTATGCCGATTACAATGCCACCAAAGCCGCAGTGATTGAGTTGAGCCGCTCGATGGCACTTGAATTGGGCCCGACTATCCGGGTTAATGCGGTTTGCCCCGGCTTTATCATGACTCCCATGCAAGCAGCTGAATATACGCCAGAAATGCGCCGGGCCTTTGAAGTTAAGGTTCCCTTGCAGAAACTGGGTACGCCAGAAGATGTGGCAGCACTGTTTGCCTTCCTGGCTTCAGACGAGGCGGGATTCATCACTGGGCAACATTTTGTCATCGATGGTGGTGAGATCGCCGGTGGGCTGGCCAGCCAGGCATAGATACTAATTACCAAGATACGAAGAGTATACAGGAGTAAAAATTCCCGATTCTTCGTACTCCTTTTGGTTCACAAAGGAAGGTACATATGGATAATTTAAAAGATAAAGTCGCGCTGATCACGGGTGGGGCATCAGGGATTGGACGGGCAACGGCTCTACTGTTTGCCGATGAGGGTGCAGCTGTAGCAATAGTCGATATCAACCAGGAAATGGGAGAATCCGCTCAAAAGGAAATCGAAAATCTGGGTGGGCAGGTCATCTTCATTAAATGTGATGTGAGCAAATCTGCCGATTGTCAACTGGCGGTTGAGCAGACGGTGGCAACTTTCGGCGGGCTAGACATCCTCTTTAACAACGCTGGCATTGTTAGCCGCACCAACGTGCTAACAATTACCGAGACTGAGTGGGATCAAGTTATGGGTGTGAACGTCAAATCTGTTTTCTTGATGAGTAAATTTGCCATCCCTTATATGGAAAAACGCGGAGAGGGAAATATTATCAATGTCAGTTCGGGTTGGGGGATTCAAGGTGGTGAAAACGCTATCTCTTACTGTGCATCCAAGGGTGCGGTAACCAACATGACCCGTGCCATGGCGATTGACCATGGACCAAAGAATATTCGTGTTAATGCTGTCTGCCCCGGTGATACAGATACTCCCATGCTGCGATCTGAGGCAGATGGATTAGGGATTTCTTATGATCAAATGGTTAAAGATTCTTCCAAAGGGCGACCCTTGGGCCGAATTGGTACGCCTAAGGACATCGCTCAAGCTGTATTATTCCTTGCAAGCGATACGTCTGCGTTCGTTACCGGATCAATTCTTGTCGTGGATGGAGGGGGGCTTGCTGGAACTGGATAAGAGATTTCAATAATCTCCACGATATGCTCAAAATTTATAAATAGCTACCTTCCATGTCGAAAGAGAGATAACTATGGGAAGACTAAAGGGCAAAAAAACACTCGTTACAGGAGGAGCAAGCGGTATCGGTGCTTCTATTACAGAACGTTTTTTAAACGAGGGCGCACGAGTAATTGTGCTTGGCAGAAGCTCTGATAAGCTGGAAGCGATCAATAAAAAATTTCCGACCTTGGATGGAACTCTTCAAGCCGATGTAGGTAATCCAGTGGAAGTATCCAGCGCATTCGAGGAAGTAGACAGGATATGGGGAGGAATAGACGTATTGATTAATAACGCTGGCATTAGTTTTAGACATAATTTTTTAAATATTACTATTGAAAACTGGGATAAGACAATAAAAACAAATTTAAGCGGTGTGTTTTATGTGGCTCAGCAAGCCGCTCGCCGGATGATCGAGAATGGGAGCGGAGTTATTATAAATATGGGGTCCACCAATGGGATCATCGGGCATCCTAATTACTCAGATTACAATGCCTCAAAGGCAGGTGTGATTCAATTATCCCAATCAATGGCATTGGAACTGGCCCCAAAAGTAAGGGTAAATGTCGTTTGTCCTGGATATGTCCTGACCCCGATGCAGGAAGCGGAGTATACAGAAGAAATGTTACGCGAATGTGAATCTAAAATTCCTTTAGAACGGATGGGACGTCCCGATGAAGTCGCGGCGTTATTTGCATTCCTGGCATCTGAAGACGCCTCTTATATTACAGGACAAAGCTTTGTGATTGATGGTGGTGAAATTGCTGGGGGATTGGCAAGCCAATAATGATATCTGTGCTATGAAAATATTCAAAAAAATT
>JACKQG010003351.1_pt1 | contig 19774 bp, 14 predicted proteins | sample 8237621 | NCBI WGS metagenome assembly JACKQG01 (sample SAMN15677084, study PRJNA649215) | marine metagenome | biome: marine; feature: Black Sea; material: saline water; isolation source: suspended particulate matter (SPM) from the Black Sea western gyre | collected 2013-06-09/2013-06-10 | depth... | reverse complement strand
CTGAAATTGCTAGAGATCGTGGGGTTTGCCAAAGACCAGAATAGATAACGTGAATACCACTATCGCGCAGGGCTCTCGCTATCAATTTCACACCCCTGTCGTGACCATCAAGCCCCATCTTCCCAAGTAAAACCCTTGGCCTGTGGTGTAATTCGCTGCACCTATCAGTTTTTTCAAGTTGTGTAGTTGGTTCGTGGGTGGGAGATGCCATGAGGCGCAAATTATACCATCCCACTAACTGGCGGGCGCTGCCAATTTAATCTCAATCGAGGTATGGTACGCATCTTTATGTCTATCAATATTCAAGAAATTATTGGCAACTCTTTACGAATCGCCATAGCCAAGGTGCTTGATATTCCCCAAGAGGATATTGACCCCGTTGTTCGAAGGGCACAAAATCCAAACGTTGCTGATTTTCAGGCAAACGGGGCAATGGCTTTGGGTAAGCGTTATGGGCACAACCCAAAAGAGCTTGCGGAGAAAATTGTTGCGGTAGTTGATTTTGGTGAAGTTGCAGAAACGCCGACTGTCGCTGGCCCCGGGTTTATTAATATTCGAATAAGCGACAGCGCGCTCTGCTCGCTTTTGGAAGAACTAGACTGCGATTCGCTTGGTATTGAAGTAGACGAAGACGAACACAGTGTCGCGATTGATGTTTGTGGTGTAAACGTGGCCAAGCAATTACATGTCGGACACCTTCGATCAACAATTATTGGGGATGCAATTGCAAGAATGTATGAGCGTGTGGGCAGGACGGTCTATCGAGAAAACCACCTTGGTGACTGGGGGCTTCCGATTGCAATGGTTCTTGAGCAACTTCTATCCGCGGAAGTTTCTCTTGACACGCTTTCGCTTGACGACTTGAATGTTGCGTATAAAAATGCGCAGCTTGTTTCAAAAGATGAATTGCGTGGTGAAAAAACTGCGTTGCAAATGCAGGCTGGTCCTCACCGACTTGTTGAAATAGAAGAGCAAAACACAGGCGCGCTTGCAGCTCAGCGCGCTGCAAAGAAGGTACTAAACTCGCTACAGCAAGGAGATGAAAAACTTCTTTGTGATTGGCAAAAGTTAATCGACTGCACAATGGAGTCTGTGTACGAGTCTCTGAACTTGCTACATGTAAAAATTGGACCTGAAAACAATCGCGGTGAATCTTTCTACAGAGACAAGCTTGGTGGCGTGGTTGAATCATTCGTCGAAACAGGTCTTGCGCAAAAGGATGATGGCGCAATCGTTGTTCATTTCAAAAATCGAGAAAGACCAATGCTTATTAAAAAATCAGATGGTGGTTTTTTGTATGCAACGACTGACTTGGCTGCAATTCGATTTCGTACCCAAGAATTAAATGCCGACCGCGTTATTTATGTGGTTGACGCAAGGCAGCGCGATCACTTTAAAGACCTTTTCGATGCCGCGGCATTAATCGGATGGAATCGCACGCCGGATGGGGCTGTTGCGGAATTTGTACATGTCCCGTTTGGTTCGGTGCTTGGTGAAGACAAAAAACCCTTAAAAACAAGAAGCGGGTCCAACGTAACGCTCTCGTCGTTGCTTCACGAGGCAATAGAGAGGGGAACTCGCGAGGTTCTCGCGCGCGCAGAAGATCCAAAATCTCCAACGCATGGAATGAATAGTGTAGATTTGCACACGATCGGCAGGCAAATTGGAATTGGCGCAATTAAATACGCAGACCTCTCAAACGACCTTGTGCGAGATTATGTTTTTGACATGGACCGCATGGTTGCATTTGAGGGAAACACTGGGCCTTATATCCAATATGCTTGCGCCCGAATTTCTTCGTTGATTCGAAAGGGGGAGTTGGATCCAAACGCACCATTCTTGGTTTGTGAGCCGCAAGAAAGATCTCTTGCGTTGAAGTTACTGCAGTACGGGGGGGTGTTGCGGGATTCAATACAATATCTGGAACCACACCGCCTTTGTACGTGGTTATATGAAATAACCGAGTGCTTCAGCGCGTTTTACCAGTCGTGCCCCGTTCTAAAACTTGACGACACATCGTTGAAACAGTCAAGATTGCGCCTTGCCAACGTAACGCGTCGCATACTTGTAGATGGATTAGATTTACTTGGCATTGAGTCGCCGGAACAAATGTAGTAGACAACAGGATTACCGTATGAAAAACTTCAACACCACTCTCTATTCCATCGGCGCAACCCTTTTGGTGGTTGCAATTGCCGCTTGCGTTGTTCTTTCTGGAACAAAGCTTGGTTTTTTTAGTTCGATACCTGGCTGTGGCGCTGGTAGTGGTTGCGACGCTGTGACAAACGGGCCGTGGGGCAAGATTCCCGGTATTGCGTTGCCGGTTTCATTTATTGGACTTGCGTGGTTTCTTGCTTTGTTGAGTGTTTTTCATTGTTGTATTGCAAACACGTGCACATCAAAGGGGTTTCTCTGGTGCGTTCGACTTGGGGTTCTTGGTTCTGTTGGTTTCATTATTGTTATGATTTCGATTGGTAGTTTTTGTAAGTGGTGCGCACTTGCGCACCTTTGTAACATTTTGTTTTGGACTCTTTGTGAGTTCTGTGTGCCAAAAGATTGTGACCAGCAGGGTGCTACAGAGAACAAAACATCTTCGTGGGGTTGGTGGCTTTCAAACAAACACATTGCTATCGCGTTTTTGGTTCGTTTTATTGTTCTGTTGGTTTTCGTTTGGAATGCTGGCAGAGTGGTTACGGCACAGAGGCTTGAGGATGAGGCAGTAAAGTCAGCAGAGAACGTCGAGGATGTTGTTAAGGGTTCTGCCGATCAAACAACATTACAATTTCTTGAGGGCGGGCATCGAATCGGTTCGCCAAGCGCACCCATACAGGTTGTCATGTTCACTGATTATCAATGCCCAGACTGTAAACGAATCGAGGGACAGCTTGCAAATATCATGAAAACTCGCGACGACGTTTCTGTTGTTGTAAAACACTTCCCGCTTAACTATGATTGCAATGACCAGATAGGCACATTTAAGTTGCACGGGAACGCCTGTTGGGCTGCCCGCGCCGCCGAAGCTGCTGCAATAGTTGGCGGAGAAGAGGCGTGGGAAACCATGCATACGTGGCTCTTTTCGCAAGAAGGTCGCTTTACCGATCAAACATTTGCTGGAAGTTTAACAGAGCTTGGCTTTAATCCCCAAGAAATTATTAGCGTGATGATGGGTGATGAAACACTAGAGGCGGTGAAGGAAAGCGCAAGGGACGGCAAGGCTCTTGGGGTTTATTTCACGCCGATGGTGTTTATTAATGGTGTTGAATATTTGTGGTACTACGGCGGGGGGGTTCCTTTGCAAAGTGTAATTGATTCCGTCGCAACCGCAATTAAAAACGGGGACGGCGCAATAACTCCACCCCCAACCGCTTCCTACAAACTTGTAGAAGATTGGCGCAGGGGAAGAAGACAAAAGGTGCCAGGAACAGCGGATTTGTCTTGGCTTGGAGATGGTGCTATTGAGTTTGTTGTGTGGGGGGATTATCAAGCAGATTTGTCGAAGGATCTGGACAGGGAGATAAAGGCGATCATAAACAGCGGCAACGCCAATATAAAATACACGTTTAGGCATTATCCTGTTGACGAATCGTGTAATGCGGGAGTTTCAAAAATGCCAGTAAAATACGACGGGTCGTGCGCTCTGGCAAAGCTTGTTATTGCGTGTGATGTTCTTGGGGGCGATGGGGCTCGATGGAGTATGCACGATTGGATTTTGCAACAACAGTCGCCCATCTCTATCGAAGAGGCAAATGCGTATGCCGCAAGCATTGCTGGTGTTGACCAAGGTTTACTTGGCGATGTACTTCTTAGTATTGATGTGAACGATCAAATGCGCGCTGATATCTTTGCAAAAAATCGCGTTTGGAGAAAAAGTATTCCTGTTCTCACGATTGACGACCGCTACGTCCCGCGATGGAGGTCGGATGATGTTTCCGCTTCTGTATTGTTTCAGCGAATACTCTCTGTGCTAGAAGATGACTCTGCGGGCCTGTCCGCTGGAACAAGTAAGTAGATTTTTCCTTTTGTGGCGTAGGGCGAATCAAATCCGCACGCCAAAATTTCTCCGGTTGGGGTTTCGCCAAAGGAAGAGATGGAGATGGGGGGTATATTCAAAATTCTCTTCGCGGTATAGTCACTAGAGGAATCCTTTGGGGCCGAAAGCCGCCATGTCCTGCCACTTAGATAGTCAGAAAAAATATACTCGCCGTCGATGGTTGGTATTTCCTTGCCGCGATACACATACCCGCCCGTGATAGAGCCACCTTGTCGTCTTCCATATTCAAAAACTGGATCGGTGGTCTTTGTGTTGTTCTTTTTAAAATCGTGCTTACCCTCACGAAGATTCCACCCGTAGTTTTTACCCCTTTCGATTATGTCAATTTCTTCCCATGCATTCTGACCAACGTCTGCAGCCCACAGCGCGCCTGTTTTTCTGTCAAAACTCATGCGCCAAGGGTTTCGAAGCCCGTATGCCCATATTTCACTGCGGGCGTTACTTTCTTTTACAAAAGGGTTGTCTTCTGGGATTGAATAATTTTTGTCTCCTTCTTTTTTATTAATATCAATCCTAATGATTGTGCCAAGCAGTGTTTTTTTATTTTGTCCGTTGTTTTTTCTGTCGTTTGACCCACCACCATCGCCAACTCCTACGTAGAGGTACCCATCTTCTCCAAACAAGAGTGTTCCACCGTTGTGGTTGCCCCATGGCTGTGCCACTTCAAGAATAACCTCTTCGTTATAAACAGTATCTTCGTTTTCTGTGTTGCTAATGGTAATGCTCGACAGGACACACCTTCTTGGCTTATGCGCTGTGTACCAAACAAATATTTTTTTTGTGAATTTATAATTCGGGTGAAACACAACGGAAAGGAGCCCTTCTTCAGAATGCCCAACCTGAACCCGGTCTTTTATATCTAAAAAAGTTGTTGTTGTTGGGTTTTTGTCTCCTAGTTGCATTTGTTGCACAACTCCCTTTTTTTCAACAACATACATTTGGTCTGCGTGAACGCCATCAAACAAAACTTGGATTGGTTCGTCAAAATCCAATTCCGTGTGTGCTTTTTCAAAATGGATTCCGGGTTGGGCGCAAAGGGCCGTTGTAATTATTAGTTGTAAAATAAACATCGGGGCATGGTAGCAGGGTGTCTTGAACCTAAAACTTCTATCTTTCCAGACGGGTGTATTTTTGATGTAATTGTTCCGTCAATTGCCGTAACAAATCGCTCTGACTGCGTGGGAACAGTCCAGCCGTCTTTTGAATGCCTTGCTATGCTCGTAGATTGGATGAGAATTTTAGGGGTTTTAGTGTGCACGAGATTTTGTGATTCAAGACTCCACTGTCCGTGGTGCGGCAACTCCATGATGTCTACTACGCTTGGGAGTTGTTCTGAAAGTTCTGTGATTTTTTTTTCGTCTATATCTCCTGTAAACAGCGCGGCTCTGTTGTTTGTCTCAAGCAGCAGCACTATAGAGTGGGCGTTTGTTGTTCTGTGTTTCTCGTGAATCGCCGGAGACAACATCGTAATTGTCGCCGAGCCTATGCGTTCAGACCAACCAGACGATCGCTCTAGTATTTTGATTTGCTCTTCGTTAATTTTCTTTAATACTAGTTTGAGTGGTTTGGTTTGGTTTTCCGCGGTTTGCTTTGCAATTATTAACTTCTCTATGCTTATTGTTTTTGCGATATCTATTATTCCACAGATATGGTCGATGTCTGAGTGCGTTATAACAAACGTGTTTATAGTGGTTACGCCGAGCCTTCTTAATGCGGGAACAATTCTTTCAAATCCGATGTCGAAGCTTGTTCTTGAACCCGCGTCAATGACGAGTGCCTCGCCATTGTTTTGAATAATATGGCATGTCCCATGCCCCACATTTATAGTTGTTATTACTGTTGCGTTAGTTTGTGGTCCTGTTTTTCCTACTTCGACACAAACACAAATTCCAAGTATAAGTATGCTTGTTTTCTTTCTTTTCCTTGCAAGAATTATGGTGAAAAATATTAAAACTAGGACAAGTGCCAAAAACCAAGAAATGTTTACACCCTGAAAATGTGCCAGCGGAAGAGACCCGAACGATCGCGCGGTTTCCGTAAGACTTGATAAAGCGAACGAAAAAAGTATTGTGGTCGGAATTTGGGCGCCTATTAAGAGGTAGCCAAAAATTGTTTTAGTAACACCAACACTAAGAATGGTGCAGAGAAGTGCTATTGATGGAACACTTGAGAGCAGGCCCACTGGTGCTATCGTGCCAAATAATCGGGCGGAAATTGGCGTGGCGACAAACCAGGCGCACGCGCCCGTAATCCACAACGAAGCCGCCCAGCGTTTTGCCATTTTTAACGACGGTGCATTTACATCTAGCGGTCCAAGAAAATACCACTTTAGTTGTGGTAATAGAATCACAATTGCGCCAACAACGGCATAACTTAATTGAAATCCAGCGGTGCCCGCGTCGCCCGGACTGATGAGCAGCATTAAAATCGCCGAAATTGCCAACAGTGAAATCGGCTTGCTTCGAAATCCTATAAGTTTGAATAATAAAAACAGCACAACCATACTCATGGCTCGAATAACCGGCGCCCTTACGTCTATTACGTGTGCAAGTGCCCCTGTAGCTAGAAAAACAAAAAGTATTGCTGTGGTCTTTTGTATTGGTAGTTTTTTTAGAGACACCGAAACAAATAAAAGTAAAATTGCTACATGCATCCCGCTAATCGCCAAAATGTGTGACATGCCTGCGTGTTGGAATGTTTGAATAATTTTTTTCCAACCTACGTCCCTGACCCCAAAAAAAAGAGCTCTGGCAAGTGTTGTTTGGGGTGGGTCTAAGCCGAGCAGTAAGGTTGAACGAACGCTCTTTTTGAATGTTGCTTTTGATTCTATTTTCTTTGTTATTTGAATTGCGTTGTTTTTTATTATGTAAAAAATTATATTTTTGTTTATGTTTGTTGGAATCTGCAACCATCCCGTTACTGACACTGTGTCGCCCACACAAACATCTACAGGTTCCTTGCACACAACATCTACCACTGCTTTTTTTGTTTTTGTCCGTGGCGGCGTGGCTATGGCGGTAAACCGTGTTATTGTTTTTTGGTGATCAAACTGTGACATTTCTCCTTCGGTTTTTTTCTGAGTAATTGGGCTGCTTGTTATGTGTAGCGTGAGGGTAACAATGTCTCCTTCTCCGCCGATTGCCCATTGTGGATCGACCCTAGCGGTTGCAACTGAAGATCTTCCGTAAAAAAGAAGTAAAACAACAAGGGCAAGTAGGTTGAATCTGTGTTTTTTTTCAAACACAAGACCTAAAACAGACAGTGATATTGTGGCCGTGAGGGCGAACAACACAAAACACCTTGGTGTAGGGGTTGTGGCTCCTATATATGAGCCGATACACGCAAATACGGCGAGTGTAGCGATGGGCGACCAGTCTATCGGTGGTGGTTTTATTGCGATGTTAAAAAACGACACAGTTGCACCATTGTCGTATGACATTTTCACCAAGCTGCAGTGTGCTGCGGTTTATCTGGTAAACGAAAAACCGCCGCGTGTTTCAAAAATAGCCAGGTCGGTGTACACTTGTTTTGATGCACGCCGTGTTGGGACAGGAAAAGGCTATGACCGCTCTAAAGCAATCGCTAGAGGATGGTCGAAAACACCATGCTTGGATTTTCTCTGGGCCAAGGGGGGTTGGAAAATATACCGCCGCCCTGTGGTTTGCTGAGGAAATTCTAGGATTACTGCACGGCAACGGCGCGGGCTCTAAGCATCCAGACATTCATGTCATTCGAAAAGAGGATGCCGTGTGGTCACAAAACCCGTCCCTTCAAAGAAGAAAACAAACAAACATACCAATTGATTTGTTGCGCGAGAGAATTATTGGTGGAAAAACTTCTGACGATCGGGTACATGATTCTGCTGCATTTAAAACGCCGGTTGTTGGTTCACAGAAAGTTTTTATCATTGACGAGGCAGAGTTGTTAGATGAGCAAGGACAAAACGCGCTTTTAAAAACTCTTGAAGAGCCGCCGAAAAATACAACTATTGTTTTGGTGACGTGTAGAGAAGACTTACTCTTGCCAACGATTAAGAGTCGCTGCGCGTGTGTTAGTTTTTCTTATGTGCAACCAAAAGAAATGGGGTTGTGGTCAGAAAATGCAGATTTAGATGTTTCGCCCGACGACCTTGCATGGGCAATTCATTTTTCTGGTGGTTCGCCTGGGCTGGTTTGCGCTGCGATTGAAACTAATCTTGCTAGCATAGCGCGATCTATTTCTAGATTTTTAAGCAGGGAAGACCTGAGTAATTATTCTCACGTTGCACAAACGCTTACTTCTTTTATTGAAAATACTGTTGCGGAAAATTTAAAGCAGAACAGTTCCGCGAGCAAGGAGGGTGCTAACAGGCGCGCTCTAGAACTTTTGTTGCTCATGTTTGGGTATTCTGCAAGTGTTTTAGTTCGATCTGGTGTTAAGGGTGGCGTTGCGGCGTCTGAAATTATTGCAGACGTTGAACGACAAATCGACACACACATATCAATGAAGGTGTTGGTTGATTCTTTGTGTGCGAGGTGGGCACACCTTTGTGTTGGTGATTCTGTTTTTATGTAGCGCTGGTTGCAGCGTGTTTTGTGCTAAAGAGTTTGCCAAAACCGCCTGTTTTTTGGGCCGGTCGACTAGAGTTTATTGTAATAAACACAATTCCAAACAACACCATTCCGACGCTTAGCAATTGTCCTCTTGAAAGGGTCATGAATAACGCAACGCCTTCGTCTGGCTGCCTATACACTTCGGTACCTATTCGCATCACTCCATATGAAAGAGCAAACCAGCCACCGATAATTCCTGGTTTTCTTGGTTTCCACCAGATCAGAGCTAAAATTAAAAACAAAATCGGACCCTCTGCAAGGGCTTGAATCAGTTGTGACGGATACCACGCCGTAAGGAGTGGGTGAATCGTTTCAATTACTTGCTGGTTGCCTGTATACGCATCCATTACAACCGTTTGATAAAAGTGCTCGCCACCAACAACCTGTGAACGAAGTGGTTCGATTGTTTCAAGTTGTGAATAGTATTTTTCTGGGTTATGTATCCAAACCTCTGTTATCTCGGTCGGATATGAAACGGACCACCAAGGTGCGTTGGTTTGAAGTTGTGGCGGAAGTGCCTTTCCCCAAAGTTCTCCATTTATAAAATTGGCGATTCGACCATAAAATAATCCCGGCGTTGTGAATAGGGCTGCAATGTCAAGGAGGTGGAGTTTTGATATTTTGTTTTTTTGTCCCCACACAATAAGCGCTATACAAACACCAACAATTCCACCGTGGCTCGACATGCCACCATCTTGAATTGCCAGAGCTCCCCACCACGGAAGTTCGGTTGAAAACGTAACGAGCAAAGAGGGGTCATAAAACAAAACATACCCAAGCCGCCCACCTAGTAGCACTCCTAGCACGCAGGCGAACATAAAGTCGCCCACCCTTTCTGGTGCAATGTTAAATATGTTGCGTTTGCCTAGCCACCGAATCGCAACCCACGCAGTAATAAACCCAGCAATATATGCAAATCCATACCAGCGGAACCCGAGCGATTCGGTGATCTGAAAAACAAAAGGGTCTAGTTTATGAAGATAGGATTGGGAAAGCACGTTGAAATAGTACAAGAAGCGGGCGCAACAAGCAGTAATTTTTGTGCTTGTGTATCATTCCATTGCTATGTGTAAAACCAAACCCCTACTTAGATCAATCGAGATTATGAAAAGCGGACAAACCCTGTCAGCAGATGAAATTGCAGGTGCATTCAGGGTCATTATGAGTGGAAATGCAACCGATGGTCTCATAGGTGCTTTTCTTGGAATTTTGTCGATGCGAATTCCAACGAGTGCAGAGTTGTTTGGCGCTTCTTCTGTGATGAAGGAGAGTGTTACGAAAATTGAGTTTCCGCAGCCAGAAAACATACTCGATACCTGTGGTACTGGTGGTGCACCAAAAACGTTTAATGTATCAACCGCTGCTGGAATTGTGGCGGCGGCTTGCGGTGCTCGGGTTGCAAAACATGGAAACAAGTCCCGCACGGGTAGGGGATCTGCTGAAGTGTTGGCTTGCCTTGGTGTAAACATTGACGCAACTGTTGCACAGCAAAAAAGGTGTTTAGAGGAGGTTGGAATTTGTTTTTGTTTTGCGCCAAAACACCACAGATCGGTTGCGCACGTGATGCCCGTTCGGAAAGAATTGGGCTTTCCAACTTTGTTTAATTTGCTGGGCCCACTTACAAACCCATGCTCTGCAGGTCGCCAGTTGCTTGGGGTTTGGGACGATTCATACGTAATGCCTATGGCTGAATCTTTAGCAGCAAGTGGAACAACAAAGTCAGCGGTTGTACACTCGAGTGATGGTCTTGATGAACTATCCGTGTCTGCACCGACGAGAATTGTGTATGTTCAAAGGGGGGTAATAACAGAAGATATGCTTTGTCCCACAGATGTTGGTTTGCAAGAGTGGGACAGGAGCGCGGTGGTTGCAAGCGATCTTAAAGAAGCAACCACGTTTATTCAAACTGCTATTACTCCTGCCTCAAGTGGGGCTGTGCGAGACGCCATTGTGTTTAGTGCGTCTGTGAGCCTTTTTCTCTCTGATGTCGCTAGTAACGTGAAAGAGGGCGTAGAAATAGCCTCTAGCGCTATAGATACTGGGGTTGTGGAAGACACACTAAAGCGCTGGGTGGAAGTAAGCCATATACACACGCCATCCACAGGTGGAAAGTAGACCAATACCTATCAATACATTAGTCTTCGTAGTAGTATGCCCTGTTGGTTTGTGTATAAGTGGCGGGTTTTATTATAAACAGTTGCAATATAGTGTGTTATGCGCCCTCTCGTTTGTGTTTAACCTGTTGCTTAACTTGTCGTTTGTTGATGCTTTGGTATGAGTATACGAAGGAGCGTTGCCACCACCACACAAATACAGCCACTCTACAGCAAGGCAACCTATTGTTTATGCACCACTTATCCACACGGCTGGGCGTAACCTAAGCCTCGGGCTGGTCCGATAATTGGCCGGTCAGCTGGGCTATATCGTGGTCAAAACTATCGTCAGCCACCCTTTTTTTATCAACAGCCTTTATTGCATGCATAACAGTCGTGTGGTCCCTCCCACCAAAATAACCCCCAATTTCTTCTAGGCTGAATCTGGTGTGTTTTCTAGCAATCCACATGCCAACCTGCCTTGGAATTGTGACAGATTTGTGTCTTTTTTTAGAGAGCAGGTCGGAGAGCTTTACATCGTAAAACACCGTAACGATGTCAAAAATATCTTGAATAGAAATATGTTTTGGTCTGTTTTTAGAGGCACTGTTTCCCAGGGCTTTTTTAGCCATCGCCAGATCGATTGCGGTGTTATCAAGCAGGGACATACTTTGTAGTTTTGTAATCACCCCCTCAAGCTGCCTTATGTTTGCATCTAATTTTGAAGCGATATACGAAGCAGCGTCGTCTGGCACATTAATATGCCGCATAGACGCCTTCTTTTTGATAATTGCAACTCGCGTTTCAAACCCAGGAGATTCGATGCACGCAACAAGCCCACAACTAAACCGGCTAACAAGCCTCTCTTCTAAAAACGGTATTTCGGCTGGCGGGGCATCTGAACTCAATACTATTTGCTTGCCCGACTGAAAGAGCGTGTTGAAAGTGTGAAAAAATTCCTCTTGGGTTTGGTCACGTTTAGACAGATCGTGAATATCATCAATAACGAGCATGTCAAAGGATCTAAACCTGTTTCTAAACGACGACATTTCCCCAGCCTGAACAGCTTCGAGAAACTGCGTCATAAAACCGTTGCAAGACACATAATAGATACGCATAGACTGATGAATCCGCATCGCAGTCTGGCAAATTGACTGCAATAAGTGCGTCTTTCCAAGCCCGACGCCTCCGTGAACAAAGAGGGGGTTGTACGCTTGACCGGGCTTGTTTGAAACGGCGGTAGCGGCTGCGTGCGCCAATCGGTTTCCCGGCCCTATCACAAAACCATCAAACGTATAGTCTGGGCTAATGAACATGTCCTCTTCAAATTCAGAAAACGATGATGGCGTATCTCCTGAGATGGTTACGCCACCACCACCACCACCGTCACCCTCACCCAAAAAAGTAACCCCCAAAAGTCTACCCGTTGCAGACTGCGCAGCTTCAGAAAATTGCTGCGTACAACACCGCTGAAGATACTTAAGTTGGACGGGCTCGTCGATTTGAATATGAACAGAGCCGTCGACCACCCCAATTACCCTAATGGCGTCAAACCAACGGCGACACATTGTTGGGTGGTCAGCCTTAATCCGCGCAAGAATGTCGAGTTTTAACTGGTTTGTATCCATGAATAATTATTCTAAAACACGCGCCTCTCGTTCGAGTTCCTCAAGTTGTCGCTCGTAACGCAATCGGTTTTCTCGGTGATCCATAAGAATGTGAACTCTATGCGCATCGTCCGCGCCAATCCTTTGCTCTATTGCAGATCTAATTTGGTCTAGGGTGGTTCTCCTGCTTGTGTGCGTGATTACAACATGCTCGGCCTTCCAAGCCTGCAGCAAGTCTGCCAAATCATCAACATGGAGGTGTTTACCAACAGAGGCACGCTTTTTATGGTCATTTTCAAAAAACGTACACTCCGTGATTACAATCGGGGCATTTGTAAACTCTGGCCTAAACAAATGATTTCCAATTTCAGTATCACCAGTACACGCAACAAGCGGAATTTTCATCGTTTGCGTAATTTCAGTACCAGAAACTTTTATATTACGAAGTTCTGCTTGCGGGAGACCTACGAATTTGTCAAGTAATTTTCTTCGGTGCTCAATAATGGCGTACGACATCGCGGGGACAGTGTGTTTTGCTTCGATTGCCTTAAGCATAATGTTTGGTTTTATCTGGTATTCGCCATCGGGTTTAATGGGGACAATTTTATGCGGAGTACACTGTTTTTCTAAATCAACCCAACCACCCATCATTGCCTGCACGTCGCTAGCAATTTCTTCGTGGCAAATACAGGTTCCAGTACCCATTTTTTGAAACATCCGCTGGCTAAAATAATATGGGAGTCCAGCAACGTGATCCATATGTCCATGCGTTAACGCAATGTAGGGTGCAGAAAGAACGGGTCGAGGGCAAAGGCCAACATCAAAAGCAATGTCAAGCTCTGGTATATGTACGGCAGTTTGTTCCCCAGCAATACTAATTCCCTGTACTCGATATGGGGGTAAGTATAAAAAACCTACCCTTCCGGAATTTGGTGGTCTTCGTGGCAACATACTTCACTCCAGCAACTTTCTACAAAGAGAAAGCGGAAAAATCCCACAGAGGATTCGAACCTCTGAAACCAAGAAAGCAACTCCCTTGGCGCCCTAACCGTTGGGCAAAGGAAAACAACTGTACAACAAGACTGGACACACGCCAATCAATACAGCCCAACAATAATACCAAAAACTATATCCCTTGTTTTAATTGAGCCGCAAGATTACAAAGTTGCTCGGAAGAATCATTCGAGATTTCACCCCTTACGCCCGCAACTGCCCCATCAACGAGTTTTTTTATCTCATGTAGAGCGCTAGATATTGAGCCATTGTCAAGAAGGAGTTTACGAAGAGCGTCCCTGTCGTGGTTTGAAATAGCCCTAAGCACGGCGGGTTTAAGGTCTGGATTTTTAGCAAGCATTGCAATCACGGGGAGCGTAAGTTTCCCTTTTTCTAAATCACGGCCGGCGGGTTTTCCTATATCTATTTTTTGCGCTAACAAATCTAACAAATCATCTCTGATCTGAAACGCCTTCCCAACAGAACCCCCAAAGTTTCGCAATACTGAAACGATACCGCCGTCCCCACCACCGAGCAATGACCCCATTTCGCAGGAGGCAGCAATGAGGGAGGCTGTTTTATCATTAATAATTTGGAAATAAGAATCAAGACTCAGGTCAACATCATTTCGATGTGACAGTTGAACCAATTCCCCAGCGCAAAGGGTGTTCGTCACTTCGCCAAGCAAAATATTTAATTCAACATGTTTGATAGTTGAGCACAGATGAAATGCGCTTGATAACAAATAATCCCCCAATATAACAGCAGCTTCATTTCCACACAGACTGTTGATTGTTTGCGCCCCTCTTCGTATGTCGGCTTCGTCTAAGATGTCGTCGTGCACAAGGGTTGCAAGGTGAATAAGTTCAACCACAGCTGCGGCAGTTACTACATTTTTTGGAACTACGGCACAGTCCGCGGTGGCTCTCCAAGAAAGCAGAAGAAGCGAGGGGCGAAGCATTTTCCCTTTGTATGCCGCCAACTTACTGCAAACAGAGTTTACTTCTGGGTGTTTGTTTTGCAAATGACCAGACATTACAGACGAGACTTCGTCTAGTTCTGCAGATAGCCAGATTCCAATCTCATTTGTCATGTCGAGCATCGTATTCATGTGAATAAACTTATTTTAACGCGGCGATATATGCAACCCAGCCAGCACACGCTTCACCCCTTTCATCAATTGCCCAAACCCCGTTTCCGTCACCATCCTCATCTGTTCCTTCCCAGTACACTTGAACGCTGGAAAAACCAGCATCAATCAAAACGTCTCGAATTTCAGGAAGCGTCCAAAATCGCCACCTATAGGTGAATGCGCGGTGCAACTTGGACCCGTTTGGGAACTCAAAATGAATGTAGTTCACAACATCACCGTTGATAGGGTTTACATGGTGCTGATCCCAAATGTATGTGAACCCATCGAGGTCACGCTCTTCGTCCATCTCTAAGAACGAATCACTCCCACCATAAGCGTCAAGTAAAAAAACACCGCCGTCCAACAAGTCGCGGTGCACCGCGGAGAAATATTCTTTGAGTGTTTTGCGGTCTTTAAAACCATAATAACTAAAATTCATCGCCAAAATACACTCAACGGGATCGGCGTCAACATGCATAACGTCTTGCTTTACAAGAGAAACTCTCCTGCACTGATCTTCTGTAAGTTCTTTTTCAATTTTATCTTGAGCCCAAGCAAGGACCTTCTCGTCTAGGTCAACACCAAGCACTGTGTTGTTGTCATTTCTACAAACCCACTCCCGCGCTACTGCAGAGGTGCCACAAAAATCTTCGCGAATACGTGACGGTGTTTTCCCCCTCAACTCATCCCACGCCTGCAGGATTAGGTCAACCTCAGATTCCGGGCACTGTACAGAGCGCTCGTATAAATCATGGATATCCGCCGTTTTGGCCGTTATCCAACCGGGTTTTATTGGTCTATTACCCATGTTGTTTCCTTGTATAAAGAGGGGGTGTAACGGGGCGCTTACTCACCCACCACCTCTAAAGTTAATGGGTCTCGCAGGGGCAATTCAACAAGAGTACCCCCAACTGTTTTTTGAATATCTTCTATGGTTGCTCGGGCATCACCATCACCACCCCTGATTACCCCCCAATCCCCAACAATCACAACAGCCATTTCCTCTGGAATCAAAATACGGTTTGCAACTCGCATGACATCCTCTTTAGTTACAGCGCGTATTTTGTCTCGGTATGTTTCCCAATAACCAGAATCCCTATTGCCTAACTCGTCAGAAACAAAAACAGCAAGCGTTCCAGCCTTTGATTGAAAGGCGCTTGGAAACTGTTCAATAAGTGCGCTTTTTGCTAAAGCTAAATCCGCGTCGGAAACGGGTTCAGTTTTTATTCGCTCAACTTCATCAAAAATCAATTTTGCCGCAAGCGCAACAGTTGGGTTTTTAGATTCAAACCCCGCAGCCCAGACACCGTCGCCCCAAACACCCGAAGAGAATCTTGAGCCCACGCTATATGCAAGACCCTCGTCGCTTCGCACCTTTTGTGTTATGCGGCTACTGAACCCGCCGCCACCAAGAATGTAATTCATTACCGCAGCAGCCTCGTCGTCGGGATCACCTCGCCTAAAAGTACGAGTAGAAATCCTAACACCGCCCTGGGGAACATCTTGATCCACATAATAAATTCCCGGCGCATAAGTAGATTCTACAGATGGGGGGTTTGCAGATTTGCTACCAGAAGCCCACCCCTGCAAACTGTCAGAAAGAAAGGCAAGCATCTCGTCTTTGTTGAAGTCGCCGCTGATGGCAATAATCATGTTCGAAGGGTTGATTATTTTTTTGTGTGACTCATGAAGGTCCTCAACAGAAATAGATGCAATTGAATCTTGGGTTATATCTCGCCCCATATAGGAGTCTCCAAACAAAATGGCGCTGTTTTCCCTTTTTAATATTCCAGAGGGAAAATCATTGCGCTGTTTCATTGACTCAGTGGCCCCATCTTTTTCTAGCGCAATGCGCGATTCCTGAAATCTAGGTTGCTGCAACATTTCTAAAAACAACACAAAACTTTCTTTAAAATTAGAAGAGAGGCTGTTTAGGTTTGCGGTTACTGTTGTTCCGCTACCACGCACCGACGCGTTTGCCGCAAGAAAGGCAAACTGCTCATCTAATTCTTCTGCAGACATTGATTCGGTTCCACCGCTACGAAGAAGAGTGGCCATCATTTCTGATAACCCAGTTAAACCCGCATCGTCCAGATAATCTCCACCACGGAACGTTATGGAAATATTAATCAAGGGTAGCTCTTTGTCTTCCGCGATATAAACAGGGGTGCCATCGAGAATAGTTGTTTTGAATTCCAAGGCGGACGGGGGAGTAAACACATACTCTGGAAAAACAATGTCTTGAGGACTGCTTGGTGCCGCCACGCACAATGCTATTAGTAGGGTTGAAAAAAACATAATAAATATCCGTTATAAAAAAGGGTATATGCGGGGTTTATGGACTTGCTTGGGATTGAAGTTCGGCAATTCGAACAGTGTATTTTGCTAGAACATATTCAAGGATGGGTAACTCATCAGCCGAGACTCGAACAACGGCCATTTGAAGCGCCATTTGGATTTGCTTGGCGTCTTCTAAAGTAGCGCTATCAATATCTGCAAGGAATTGTTTGGCTTGGGCGAGTTGTTGGGGGGTAAGCTCTAATTGTTCCTTCTTCTCAACAAGATTTGCACCCTCCTCCCTAATCGGTTCAGGTTCGGCTACACCACCCTCCTCGGTAGACCCCGACTCCACCGTTGACTCCGAAGAATTTTGGGCAGGTAACCGATTTATTTTTTCTTGTAATTTCTTTAACAGGTAATCAAAAACAGGCTTAAACTCTGGCGGAACCTGTTGCGATTGCGCTTTCATTTGCTCTGCGGCACCAAGAAGTTCTTCTTCGGAAATAGACTCAAGTTCAGCAAGCGCCTGCTTAATCATCATCTGTTCTTGTGGCCCAAACGCCGCAAGTTCATCATCGATCGGGGCAGCGTCTTCGGCGCGGTGATAGATGGCTACCGAACTATTGTTCATAGTTAAATATTTGTTCGCGGCATCCATAACATCCTGAGCAGTAACAGCAAGCAAATGTTCTTTCGACTCATTAATTGCCTCCCACCCACCGATTGCCTCGGCGTAGCCAAGTTGAATCATGAGATAAAAATTACTTTGAAGTTGCCGAAACTGGTTTGCAACCACGTTGTTTTTTACTTTTTCAAGCTCTTTAGAAGTAACGAGATCCGACTGGAGCAACGAGACCTGTTCATACCAAGCATTCTCAAGTTGTTCTGGCGTTGCATCACCTTTCACGGTTGCGTCATATGAAAGCACGCCCGCGTATTTTTTTGTATCCACGGAAAAACTCGCACCACTAGCAATTTCAGCACCCTCAACCATTGCCTTGTATAAACGGCCGGTTTTTCCATTTAGCACAGACGACATAATTTCCAGCACGTAGGAGTCTCTGTGCATAAATGGAACCCCATGATACCGAACCTCAACCTGTGATTGTGCATCCACATTCGCAACCATTCTCTGCGGCGCTCGCTGTGCAGGCTCGATTGTTGGTACGGGTGGTGGGGGAGTTGTTCCGGCCTCTAGCGAACCAAAATATTCCGAAATTAACTGTTTTGCGGACACTAACTCAAAATCACCAACCACCACGCCGATCAAATTACTTGGTTGGTAATACACATCAAAATATCGCCGCGCTTCTTCAAGGGTGTAACTGTTAAGATCACTTGGCCAACCAATAACAGGCCACGAATAGGGCGAAGCTTGCCAAAACATCGAGTTAAATTGCTCTTGAAATACGCCAGTAGGCGAAGACTCCGTTCGCATCCTCCGCTCTTCGTGCACAACGTCGCGCTCAGAAAAGAACTCCCTGAACACGCTGTTTTTTAGTCTGTCAGATTCCATCCAACACCACAACTCAAACTTGTTCGCTGGGAGTTGGTTGATATAAAAAGTGACATCTTCGCTTGTAAATGCGTTCATGCCGGTTGCGCCAGCGCCCTGATAGACCGAGGAAAATTCATCCTTCACTATTACTCCCCTATGCGCCTCCATCGTTGCCTTAAGTTCTTTTCTTAATGCGGCGAGTTGGGGCGTGTCGTACGTAGCGTCCCAAGGGCTGTCTATCTCTCCCAACTTGTACCGCTCGTATTGTTCGCCCCAGACAATATCTAACATTTGATTGCGAAGGGCTCGCTCTGTTTCTGTGAATGCAGCGTCTGCGGCAGCGTCAGATGTGCCAACAGTATCCGTACCCTTGAACATTAGGTGCTCAAAAAAGTGACTCATGCCAGTTATGCCCGGTCGCTCGTTTACAGAACCAACCCTTGCAACCCACCCAACAGCAACATTGTTTGGCTCTTCAGCGCGGGGAAGCAATATGAATTTCATGCCGTTGTTTAGAACAAATATTTCTGGCTCAACATCTGCAACAAGTGAAGTTACAAGAGCCAAGGTGGCAACACACGCGATTCCAAATTTTCTCATAGCAACTAACTCCATATACGGCTGTTTTAGCAATCAAACAAACTTTCGGGTATAAAATAAACCAAGGTGTCTATTTCACACAAAGAACAAGACAGTGTACCGCACGGGAACGCTGTTGCGGTTGTTACAAACACACAGAATTCAATACTTCGCAATGAAGCGGCAGTGATTAAAACCAAACTTGATCAGATTGTGGTGGCACCCAAGCACATCCTTTATTTTGGCAGCGGGGGTGTCGACCTGCGATGCGCATCATCCCCAGACAAAAAGGGACACCAAGTAGATTTCTCGACAATCGACAGAAGGACAGGCGCGGGAAATCTCTCTCGAAAGCAGTTGTTTCCAAAAGCCATTGGGGCTACATCCAAAACGGTAGTTGACGCAACTGCGGGTTTCGGCGTAGATTCTGCGATGCTTGCCTTGATGGGTTTCACGGTGGTTGGCGTTGAACAATCATCTATTTTGTCAGTACTGTTGCGAGATGGTATTAGAAGGGCACTGAAAGACAAAGAACTTTCACAAGCGCTTGGAGACCGACTTTCGTTTGTTGAAGCAAACTCGGTTGCGCATTTGCACAACATGGATAAGCCAGACGTTGTGTACTTGGACCCAATGTTTCCTCCAAAGAGAAAAAAGAGTGCGCTGCCCCAAGGTAGCATTCAACTGCTACAACAACTCGTGGGTTTTGACACACACGAAAAAACCAACACGCTTTTTATGTCGGCAAAACAAGTTGCAAAAAAAAGAGTTGTGGTCAAAAGACCAAACTACGCCCCACTGTTTAGCGAAAATCCTGTTGCGATTCACAAAGGAAAACTAGTTCGCTATGAAGTATATAAACCCAGCAGTTAAGTTATTCGATGTGTTAACCGCAATGGAGCATATCGGGCTCGAACCGATAACCTCTGCCTTGCAAAGGCAGCGCTCT
>JACKQG010003350.1_pt1 | contig 19779 bp, 13 predicted proteins | sample 8237621 | NCBI WGS metagenome assembly JACKQG01 (sample SAMN15677084, study PRJNA649215) | marine metagenome | biome: marine; feature: Black Sea; material: saline water; isolation source: suspended particulate matter (SPM) from the Black Sea western gyre | collected 2013-06-09/2013-06-10 | depth... | reverse complement strand
GAGGATGACACAGAGGTATGCTTCGAGGCGTACACAGAGCATTACACAGAGGATGACACCGCGGATGACTCAGAGCAATAAATTATTATTGAGTCCCAAAAAACCAGATACCACAATGGTATCCATCATCATCAGGCGTCGAACTCGCCCAAGCAACCATCACTGGCTGATTGACCGATTGTCCTTCGGGTAAATATCGAGTAATGAGGCCTGTCATTCCCTCATTGAGCGGGAGGTTAGAGACAATCCGTAGGCCGCCCTCGCTGCGGTCAACTACCGTGTATCGAATTGGAGTGCTAAAATCATGGCTCCATCGCAAAACTGCTTCACCATCGTAGGTAGTTCGTTTTTTGCCGTCTCTTTGATCTATTTTATGGGAGGAATTTGTACTCTGAAGTGCTCTGTCGTTGATCATACCCATTCATTCGACAGTTCAATCGTCGACCTAAAGCACTGTAAATAAAAGAAATAAGAAAATTCCGGTTATTCCGCCTGCTTCCTTGAATGTAACGTAAGCACTTGCTCTTCTGCATGGTATGAACTTCGCACTAGAGGTCCCGATTCCACAACACGGAAGCCCAAAGCAAGCCCAATTCGCTCATATTCCTTAAATTGATCAGGGTGTACCCATCGCTCGACTGGCAAGTGATTGCGAGTTGGCTGTAGATATTGTCCAATTGTGATAATTTCAGTTTGAGCCTTTTTTTGAATGTCTTCAAGCAGTGCAACAACTTCTGCATCCGTTTCGCCAATTCCAACCATGATTCCCGTTTTACTCACCAGACCAGCATCACTGATTTGCTGCAAAACCCCCATTGATCTGTCGTAAGTTGCTTGCGGGCGAACTGCACGGTGCATTCGTGGAACAGTCTCAATGTTGTGCGCAAGAATCTCAGGTTTTGCATCGATAACCGTTTGCAGCGCACTTCGATCGCCCCCAAAATCGCCCACTAGCACTTCTACAGAAGTATTTGGGGCTTGTTGATGTGTCTCCTTTATCGTATCTGCCCAGATCTCAGCACCCCCATCAGCGAGATCATCTCGATCAACGCATGTGATCACAATGTGCTTTAAACCCATGAGAGCAACAGACTTACCAACATTTACAGGTTCGTCAAAATCTGGTGGTAGAGGCTTTCCGGTTTTCACATTGCAAAAACCACAAGAACGAGTGCAGATGTCACCCAAAATCATGATCGTTGCAGTACCTCTTGACCAACAATCTGCGATATTGGGACACGAGGCCTCTTGGCACACTGTGGAAAGCCCATGTTTTTGCATATTGGCACGCATTTTTTCATAGCCTTCTCCTCCTGGCAATGTTGCACGAATCCATGATGGTTTTCGAGGTTGAGCTAGATGCGTTGTCGCCACATTATTGAGAACCTGTTCGCTGAGATCAACAATTGCTGAACATCTTGTATTTCTTGCCGTATCACCACCAAGAGGTCGTTGATGACGGGCGGTTGCTTTGGCATCATTTTGGTCTAGAGAAGGTTTTGTTTCTGTGTGAGAAGAAGGCATCCTAGTATTCTACCAATGGTTCACAACCTTTAACTTGTATGCCTTCTCTGGTCGATAAAGTCCGATACCATCCGCGATATTGATGGAATGGTGGCAGTATGCCATCGTGGACGAAAAAGAATGCACCCGGAATGCGAGTAGGTTTGATACTAGATTGACTGGAAGAATATGCGACAAAGAGTTATTGTAAAAACCATCATAATTATGTTGTTAACGCTCATTACAGGAGCAGCAATGACAGGCTGTAATGCGAACGCTTGGATGGGGGATCCAACAGCGGGTGGATATTACAAACCAACCCCAACCACTATTCCTATTTTGGATCGCATTGACATTATCGAAGAGCCGCTTCAACGCAGTCAAATCTCAAAAGTAACACCATCTGACCTCATGCCCGGTGACTTGACGTATCGCATTGCACCTGGGGACGGCGTCACTGCAGATATTTATGGATTATATAACCCACAAATAAATCACCAAGTGTCGAGGCGTGTTGACCAAAGTGGATATTTTCGTGCACCTGAAGTAGGCGACGTACTCGCTGCAGGTTTAACCCAGCAAGAATTTCAAGATCGACTCATTCAAGCGTATGGGCAGGTCATGTCAAATCCTAGTATTCAAGTAAGCATGGCAGAATCAACAGCATTTACGTACACAATGTACGGTGAACTGCAACGTTGGGGTGTTTTTAATTTGATGGATCCGAACCTACGTCTTATGGATGCCCTTGCACTCGCAGGCGGTGTTCCACAAACAACGAAAAAAATATATGTCATTCGGGAACTGCCCGTGAGCAACGATGTGCTCCCTTCTTGGGAACATGAACGAGGTGTAGAAAATCCGAAATCTCCTTCAATAAATAACTATGATCAATTTGTTCCAACGGCACCAGATACTCCAGCAAGCCCTTCCTCAGGTGTAAGTATTGAAGATTTGATCAATCAACTTGATATTGGCGACAATTCTCCGCCTACACCCGATCCAATCATCCCAGAAGAAAGTAATTCGGAATCTGTAAATCAACCTGAAACTACAAAAACTCAGGAAAAGCCTGCAATTTTACCAGGGATCTTACAAGACGACCCAAGTGAATTCATCGACATCGATGACCTTGTTCCAACGAGGGCTACAGGTAAACCACTTGTCGATATTGACCAACTCATGTCACCCTCAGGAGATATTCCGGGAGCAGCTCCAGCATTTATCTTTGTACCTGAACGAGATGAATGGATTGCCGTTGACACCGGAGGTAGTAAAACTAAAACAAAACAAGATGGATCAGCAGAACGAACTGTTGAATCAAAAATTCCAGAAACAATGTTAGAGCGAATCATTGAAATTCCCTGGGAACGATTAAAGCATGGCGATAGTTCTTACAACATCGTGGTTCGCCCAAGCGACCGAATTTACGTTGCAGCATCTCCGTATGGAAACATATATCTTCGCGGTGCTGTTGCTCGCCCAGGTGTATTTCAACTTCCTGCGAGTGGTGGGCTTACCCTAGCGCGCATGATTGCAGCCGCAGGTGGTCTCGGTCCCACAGCAAAGCCAGAGAAGGTAAGCCTTACACGGCGAATTGGTAAAAATCTTGAAGCAACTGTCACCTTGAATCTTGCTGCGATTATGCAGAAAACTGAGCCAGATATTTTTCTTCGCGCTGATGATCTTATTAGTGTTGGAACTGATTGGGGATCAACTCCAATGGCGATTATTCGAAATGGATTTAGAACTTCGTATGGTTTTGGTTTCTTGTTAGACCGTAACTTTGGTAATGATGTATTCGGTGCACCACCAAGATCTGGTTTCTAATGACTAACGAATTATTGCCACGTTCAACGCGCATGATCGCGAGTATGAACAGTGTTGTAAAAACCCGATTCAAGATGAAGTCTCTTACCACAACAGACGATCAACGAAGTTTATGACGCAAGACCGATCCAACACAGTTATGCACACGCCAACTTCCCAACAGTTATTACTGTGGAGTGGGCTGCTACTCGTTGCATTTGCGTGGGTTTTTTGGGATTTTTTACAAAGACAGGTTCTCTTTGCGATCAAGCAGCAAGCTGACTGGGGGCACACGTTAATTATTCCATTTATCGCTGGATATTTTGTGTGGTTGTGCAGGGGACCCCTTTTAGAAAAACCATTTCATCGTGCGTGGTTTGGGATTGTCATTCTTATTCTGGGATTGGCCTGGTATACACTGTGCGCTCTTGGTCCAATGGCATTGCATCATCATAACCTCATGGGATTTGGTGTTGGCGCATCACTTGTTGGCATTGTTTTGTTTTTATTCGGATGGAGGTCAATGAAATATCTTTGGTTTCCACTTTTGTATCTCATCATTTTCGGACAAACAATATCAGATCGCATGATGGAAGTTGTTACGTTCAAACTTCAAGACATTGCATCGATTGGTTCTTATTACGGCCTTTCGTTTTTTGGACTTGATGTCACCCGCTCTGGCAACACGCTTGATATTTTATATAACGGGGAGATTTACCCGTTGAATATCGCTGAAGCCTGTTCAGGTATGAGAATGCTAATGGCATTCTTTGCACTTGGGGTTGCGATGGCGTATACCGGCTTGCGTCATTTTTGGCAGCGAGCGATATTGGTATTGCTCGCAGTTCCAACTGCGGTTTTTGTCAATATCCTTAGGGTGATGACCTTGGGAATACTCAGTATTGCCGACAGCGGTTTTGCGACAGGTGATTTTCACACATTCGTTGGAACTCTTTGGCTTATTCCAGCATTTCTCATTTATTTAGGCATTGTGTGGTTATTGAAAAACATTATTATCGAAGAAGGAACTGAAGCCGAGGATCCAAATTCTACAAAAGGTTCATTTGAGTTTAAGCAATCAACTTCAATTGGTTTTGTTTTGATTATTGGGTTGCTTGCAACTTCCGCTGCGGGTTTGCAGATAGGTGTCCAAGCATTAAATGTGTACCTTCATAAAAATCCCGTTTATCCACGACAAGACTTGGCGGTTATTCCCTCAACTCTTGGAACGTGGAAGTCAATTGGCGATGACAGTCGGTTTGATAAGGCAGGCGTTGAAGCGTTGGGAACAGACTTATATCTCAGTCGTAATTACGGCAGTAGGGTTGGCGCAAATGCAAAAGTGCAGTTGCACATCGCCTACTACACAGGTCAAATTGATGCAGTGCCTCATGTTCCAGATCGGTGTATGGTTGCAGGAGGCTTTGTTCCGTTGACTGCTGAACCCGTGACAGTAGCCTTAGATGTTGGCGAAGCCTCATGGCTGCTTGATTCAGATAAAGAACTCGAAGGTCAACCATTTCCATACGTGAGAAAATTAAACAAAGTGACTGGTATTGAAGAAGTCGTGTATATGCCTCTGGGTGATTTTGAGATTCGCACAACAGAGTTTTCTCATCCTGATTTGGGCGATGACCGTGTAATTGCAGGATACTTTTTTGTGGCAAATGGTAAAACGACGGCGTATCCAGAACGAATTCGGTTACTTGCCTTCGATCCATCTTCCAAATATGCCTACTATTGCAAAGTGCAATTTACTATTCGCGGAAATGCACAATTTTCAATTGATGAATTTTGTACAATCGTATCTGATCTTTCAAGTGAACTTATGCCAAATATTATGGCGTGCCTCCCTGATTGGGTGGAAATAACAAAATTAGAAACCAACTGACAAAGAAGTTGTGATAGGAGTTATCAAAAAGATGGCTAAGAAAAAAACCAAATTGAATTCCAAGAAAAAAGCGCAAGCAAACAAAAAGTTAATCATGGCAGTGGTCGCTGTTTCCGTTTTGACATTTGCGATTGTGGGTGGATTCTGGTTTATAAATGTTTATCGAGGTGCCGAGAGAAATATTTCTTCTGGGGATGTCATGATGAAGGATGGCGAATATAAGAAAGCTCGGAAAATGTATGGTCGGGCAGTAAAAAAAGAGCCAGGAAATATGGAGCATATAGCAAAATTGCGGGATGCAACTTTGGCGATTGTCCCAGTTACTGTTGACGAAGCAAATATTCTCTATAACGATTACATCGGTACGCTAATGCACACTGCGAGATATGCTCCCCAAGATGCAGAAGCACAATTTGCGTTGTTGTATGAATTGCATAAAACGGCTAGACTGAATGCTGAAATTGGGTATTGGCAACAATTACAAGGTGCTGCGGAAACTGTACTTGATAGATTGCCACTCGATCATCCAAGGCGCTATGAAGCCAAAATTTTTCGTGGGCTTACTTTATTAAAAATTGACAACAATTCAATGACAGATGCCATTGACGATGACGGTGATATTAGATGCCCGGGTGAAATGGATTTCCTAGAGGCGCTAGAAAGTGATCCAGGAAATGCACTGGCTTGGAGCGCACTCGCGCAGGGGCGGATGGCAGTGTATTACAGACTTATTGCTGATGGGCGAATTGCACAAGCTGAGAAAAATCGTGGAAAAGCTGAACAGACGATGGAGAATGCCGTAGACGCCGCGGGCGGATCTTTAGACGTGGCACTTGTTCACGCAAGGGAAGTGATGCTTCATAGAGCAAGATTGGTAGATGCGAACAATAAAAAAGCAGGTACACATGCACTAGAAGAAGTTGAAGTAGCAGAACAAGCTGCATCAAAAGCCATTGATGCAATTGTTCGTTCGTATGACCCTGCCACAAATCAAGATCAGACACAGGAAGTTTTTCAATTTCTATTGAGCAGTGGGCAGTTAGGTAGGGAGTTAGTTGTAAATATATTTGAACAGTATCTTTCAATACATAAAGATGATCAAACCATTCGATATTTTTATGCAAGTGTATTGAAAGAATTAGGTCGAGTTGATGATTCTCGGAGGGAAGCGCAGATAACTCTTGATGCGCCTCAGGGCACGGTAAGCATCCGCGCACTTCAGCAGTTTTCTATTCGAGTGCAAGCTGCGAATCTCTTGTTTAAATTAGCATTTTTAGAAATTGCTGGTGCAAGCGACGAGGTTGAGAGAGATAAAATGCGACAGGTAGCAAAGGAAAGAAGAGACGTTGTTTTGGATTTTGTTTCGGGTGATTTGTTCAATCCTATGATTCTTGAAGCAGATGGTGATCTTGCCATGGAGCAAGGAAATCACGCAGAGGCAGCAATGAAATACGAGGAACTTATTTCTAGATACCCGTATCCGATGTCAAAACCTGAAGTGTATTATAAGACCGCAGTGACTCTATTTGAATCAGGAGCAAGAGGCATTGCCAGAGAACGAGTTACTGACGCCATTAATCTCCAACGAAATCGAATGTTTTATATTCTGCTTGCCGAAATTGAGCTTGCACTTTCGGATTATGATGCAGCGTTGAGCACGTTGTCTTTGTTGCCACCGAAAATCATCGAAGATAATCCAAGATTACAGCGTATGCTAGACAACATTGCACTTCGGAAAGGGGATGGAACTGCTGTATTTAACGATCCATTGCTCGGTACTCTTTCATCTGCAGAAACGCTGATTTCCGAGGGCAAATCTGAAGAAGCGATTGTGCTATTGACTTCAACGATGGAGAGCATAGCAGAGCCCGATTGGCGATTATTCAAAGCGATGGCTCTGGCACACGATGGTCTTGGGGATCAAGAGAATGCGCTCAACTGGCTTGACAAAGCCATTGCATTGAATCCTGACCCGGTGCGATTAGAGCAAATGAAAATTTTTCTTCTTGCTGATAACCGTGTAGAAGCAATCATTTTGCTTGTTCAGGAAAGTGACATTCCGGAAATGGAAAAAAGCGTAGCAATTGCCGAAAGACTTCTCGCTCTCTCTGGAGCACAAAGGGCGAATGCGAATAGATGGACCAGAACAGGCAATGAAATAGCTGCGAAAGAGGCAACGGAGTTAAGCGAATTGGCATTTGCCGAAAGTTTGAAATATCAAAAAATTGCTGAAGAATCTGGTGCTGACACAGTTGATTTTATTTTGACTCAGTTTGGCACCGCTATGTCAAACAAAAATTATGAATTGGCGAAGAATTTATTGGAACGCGCGGAGGCTCTCGGGGCCGATCCAATTGTACTTGGAAGCAGCGAAATTCAGGTCTTATTCACACAAGCGTTAGACGCTGGTGCAGTTGGGGAAAACAGTGGAGAGGAACTGAAACAAGCAGAAGAAATAGCAAGAAAACTGACTGAAAATTTTCCTTTTTCAGGCACATCGTGGAGAGCGCTCGGGACAATTTATGAACTTAAGGGGAATGTGAAGGAAGCATTTGTAGCTTTTGAAGAAGCGTATAGATTGGCACCAGACAGTCGGGATAACGTTCGAGCTTATGTAACAATTCTAATAAGAACAGATTCAGATTCACAAAGAATTTTACGCGTAGTGCATGATGCAAGAGCATCTTTCCCTAACGATTCCCAACTTGAAGAAATGTGGCTTGGTTTGGAAGAACAACGCGGTGAAAAAAGTAAGGTGTTAGCACATCGAACAAAAAAGTATCAACTTTATCCAGAGGACAGTAACAACGCACTTCAACTCGGTTTGTTCCTAGTCAATACAACGCCCACAAGAGAGTTGTGTTTAAACCCCGATGGTACGGAACGGTTCACAACCAATGATTGGGCACGGATGAATTCACGTCAGAAGAATATGGTTCTCAATGACCTGAAAAAAACATGGAATCAAACTGTTGAAACAATTATTGAAAAAGCAAGCGCCACGCCGCCAGTGGATCTTCAAGCTGCGATTGCGTATGCTTCTATCGAACGAGATCGAGGTCGGTTAGATGCAGCGTCTGAGGTATTGGATTCATATATTTCAACAAAAATTGGAACTGATGAGTTTACCTCCTCTGTTATTGCTGTAGCTCAATTTCTTAAAAGTACAGGGCGATTAGCACAAGCTGTTTCGCTTCTTGAATCAGCGCGAGCAGAGCAAAGTGAGAAGATGGAAATTAGCGCTGCCCTAGGCGCATTATTTTTAACCTCGGCTACTCGGGACTACGACCGCGCAGTCGAAGAGTTAGAAGTTGCAGCAAAGGCAACGGGCAATCAATTGACATATTCTTCTTGGGTAAGGGCGTTGGTGTTGTCAAATAGATTTGAAGAAGCTGAAGAAGCATTGAAGGGATACAAAGGAACAAATATTGCTTACTCGAAAGCAATGCTCACTGCGTTAATCCATCGACGTAAGAGCGAAGTTTTGTTAGCAAAGGGAGAATTGAATGGAGCAAAGACTGAACTCGAACTGTATCGCGGGTATTTGAAACAGGCAATGAAAGAAGACGATTCTAACCAAATTCCGATTCTCGAACTTTGTACATCATTGATTAACGAGTTTACATTGACTCAAAATAAAGATTTACTCACAGAATCTCTTGAAGTTTTAGCAGTCGGATCAGTGTTGAACGAATCTTCTGAAGAATACGCAATGATGCGTTCGCGAGTGTTGCAGGCAGGCGGTCAACTTCGCCGTGCAATTGAAGATTTAGGCATTTTCCTTGCAAAAAAACCAGAGTCGGATGTAATACGGCAGAAGTTGATTGATTTGCATTTAGATGCAGATGACTTTGACAAAGCGGTTAGTTTTGCTCAAGCCGGTGTGGAAGTGAATCCCTCTTCTGCAAAATGGCATCGCCGATTAGGAGATTTGTATATTCGTACATTAGATGACAGACTCGCTGCAGCGCATTCTTATTTGGATGCAATCAACCTTGACCCATCAATGAGCTCTGTTTTTGTTTTAGATAACATCACAAGAACTGATCAAGATTTACCATTCCAAGATATTCTAAAACTCGCAAGAGGACCGTTGTCAAAGCAACATCCGATCGTAAAGACAATCGAGGCAAAGGCGCTTCACGGTCTTAAGCAACATAGAGATGCGCTCATTGCAATGGAGTCCGGTTGGGATGGATACCAGAATGCGATAGAAAAAGGGTGGGTTTCCGCTTCCTCAATTTTTCCGTGGTTTGCAAACCTCACCGTGATTTTTAAAGACGAACCAGAAGAAGGAGAGTCGTTTGCGTTGCAATTGATCGGTGATGATCCAACAGCAGAAGATTTAGTTGGACTTGCAAATTACTGGTGGGAGATCGATCAGAACAAAATTGATCATGCAATTACTTTTCTTGATCGGGTGATAGAGAATCCAGAATCTCAAAGTGATGCAAGAATAAGAGCTATGATGCATAAAGGTGCATTTCTTGTAGAAGTTAAAAGATACGATGAAGGCGAGAAGGTTTTTAGAGCACTACATGATGAAAATCCTGATTCTCCTTTGATTCTAAATAACCTATCTTACGTTGTAGGTGTATACCTCAACAAACCAGAAGAAGGTTTGGCTCTTGCCCAACGAGCAGTTGAATTGGCACCAAACCATCCATCTGTGATAGATACTATTTCCAAATTGCATGAATTAGGAGGGAATGCGACCAAGGCGGCAGAAACGTTGGAGTTTCTACTTCTCATTGATCCTGTGAATGCAGATGCGATGGCTCGGTTAGCGCTCTTGTACGCTGAAGATCTTGGCCAACCAGAGCGGGGACTTGTGATAGCAAAAAGAGCACGAAGCCAGAAGCCTAGATCACCCGAAGCACTTGACGCCCTTGGATGGAGTTATATTCAAACAGGGCAAGTTGCCAAGGGAGAAAGATTCTTACAGCGCTCGATTGCAAGTGGGGAAACTTCTGTGGCACATATCCATATAGCACAAGTGGTTATGGAAAAAGGGGAGTATGATGAAGCGCTTGGTAATCTTCGAATTGCTGAGGAACTCTCTAAAGATCAACATACTTTAGACAGGATCAACGCCTTAAAGGACGATATTCGAAAGACAAAAGCAGCAGTTGCCCAATAACTGAAACTAAGGACAGAAACGCATGCCATCACCACAACAAACAAACAGAGCAGTTGGAACTCCAAATCGCCCAATGCCTAAGGGACGAGCAATTGATCCAATTCGCGTACTTCGACGGTATTGGAAGGGCATACCAATTTTCAGCATTGTTGGGGGCATACTCGGCGTTGGTGCATTTTTTCTGTTTTCCGTGGTGTATCCACTCTACACTGGTGATGTAATGTTCGAAGTTCGACCCGGTGTATCAGAGGCTACGGACATCGGTACTGTTGATACTTCGAATGACAAAATGGTAGAACGCGTGCAGGCTACGCAAATCTTTCTTATAAAAGACCGTGGAATTTTAACAGAAGCGGTTTCTGATAGAACAATGCTTCAATCTACATGGCTAAATAGTTTTGTAGATTCAAATGGGGTTTTACTCATTGATGATGCTGTGGATGAACTTGAAGAAGATATCCGTACTCCAATTACAAGGGGTACAAACCTGTATGGCATCAGTTGGTCTGGCCATGTTGCTTCTGATGTACCAATTGTACTGAATGCGATTGCAGCGTCATATTTGCAAAGAGTAAAAGAACTTGATAATCAAATATTTCGTAGCAATGAAAGACTCTTTGATGATGAGGGTGAAAACATCAAACTTGCTTTGCAAGATCTCAATGATGAAATTCAAGCATATATTCGGCAACAAGGGATTACCACACTCGACGATACTCGTTTTTCTCAAGATATGTATGAGATTCAACAGTTAACTTCAGAACTGACGGGTTCACGTACATCGTTAAGTGCTACGCAGCAGACTTATATGCAGGTTGCTGCGAAACTAGATGGAACGCTTGAGCCAACAATGGAAGACCAGTTAATGGCTGAGCGAGACCCAATTATTGCGAGGCAAGTACAAACGCTTGAAGTTTTGCAAGCAAATCTTCGCGCGCTTCGAGAACGACTCTCGCCATCACACCCACAAGTAAGAGAAGCAGAAATTTCCGTTCGAGCAACCGAAGATCAGATTGCAGCAAAAATAGATGAAATCATTCGGAGAAATCTAAATGCGAGCCTAAAAGAACTAACAGATCGTCAAGACACGTTGAGAGTGGGTATTGAAAGAACAGAACAAGAAATTGAAAAAAAGGACGCAGGCCTACGTGAACTAGCTGCTGGTCAAGCGCAATTTGAACACATGATTGCTAGGCGGAAGCAATTGGAAAGCCGGCGGGATGATAATTCAAAGTTAGCCGCAAGTTTGCGTCTGATGAAACTTCGATCTGACGCTGGTCGAGTAAGACGCGCCACAGAAGCGAGAGAACCAAGAGAAAAATCTTTTCCTGATATAAAAGTAATGATTCCCGGTGGAGTGTTTTTGTGTTGTGCAGGCTTTGTTGCGTTCGTGTTCTTAAGAGAACTAACAGATCAGAAGATTAGATCCGCAAGCGATATCATGATTATTCCTGGCGCCAAAGTTGCTGGAGTGTTGCCAGACATCGACGAAGATCCTGAAGAGATTGAAACACCAGAATTGGCTGTTCTCACTACAAGTGAGGGAGTCTTTGCAGAATCATGTCGCCAAGCATGGGTTGGTGTTGATAGGTCGCTTCAAAAATCATCTCACCAAACACTTCTTTTGTTGGCCGCTGCCCCAGAGGCAGGGACTACAACAGTGATAGGTAACCTTGCAGTGTCTGCAGCCTCCGCAGGTCTGAAGGTTGTAATCGTTGATTGCAATTTTAGGCGGCCTGCCGCCGCATCAATGTTTGACATTGATGATAGTTCCGTTGGAGTTGCCGATCTCCTCACCGGTTCTGTTGATATAGAAACTGTGACTCATCAAACTGATTCAGGAGTTTCAGTAATATCTGCGGGCACTCCTGCAAATAGGTTGTACCAACGTTTAGGCAGCGAAAAGATGAAAAGTGTTTTGGCACAACTTCGATCAAAATTCGACTTAGTATTAATTGACGCTCCTCCATCAATAGTTGCTGGTGACGCAATTTTGTTAGCGAACCTTGTAGATGCAATCACCCTCGTTGTTCGAAGTGATCGAGATGAACGCGGTCTTGTTGCAAGAGTACTGCGTGAACTTACAGAAAGTCGTGGTGAAATGATAGGCGTGACACTCAATGCTGCGAAGGGAACCACTGGTGGTTACTTCCGTAAGAATTACCTAGCAATGGTGAATTATGCTGAGGATGTGGAAAGTGATGAGGACGAATGACCCTTGATCGATCGCATGATTCCAAAGATAATTCGGAGATTCACACAGCCTCGGTCTTAGTGACAGGAGGCGCAGGCTTTATAGGTTCACATCTTGTTGACGCACTTCTTGCTAGTGATAATCGTGTCACAGTGATTGACGATATGTCTACAGGGCGGCAATCTAACCTTCAGATTGAAAACGATCAGTTAACTCTCATACATGGAACTGTTGGCGAGCAGCTTGCGTTTCAAGAACCGTCTTTTGATTATATTTTTCATTTAGCTGCTGCAGTTGGTGTAAAGTTGGTTGTTGATGAGCCTATTCGAACGATAGAGACGAATGTCCTAGAAACATCTGCGATTTTGCGGTTCGCTGCAAAGAACAAAACTCCAGTAATGCTTGCTTCAACAAGTGAGGTGTATGGAAAATCCGAAGCACTTCCCATGCAAGAAGACGGAAATTTAGTGTTCGGTTCTACAGAAAAATCAAGATGGTCATATGGATGCTCAAAAGCCCTCGATGAACATCTAGCAATGGCTTGGTATAGAAGAGAGGATTTACCTGTTAGGATTCCTCGGTTTTTTAATACTATTGGGCCCCGTCAAAAAGGAAGTTGGGGAATGGTCGTCCCCCGTTTTGTGGCAGCTGCATTGAGTGGAAAACCGCTTATTGTGTATGGTGACGGGTCGCAGACACGTTGTTTTTGCGATGTGAGAGATATGGTTCCTATGCTGCTTGATTTAATAAAAACAGATGATGCAGTTGGGAAGGCAGTAAATGTTGGAAGTGATACGCCAATTACAATTTTACAACTTGCTGAGTTAGTAAAAAATACTTTGAATAGTAACTCTACCATCGAGTTTAAAACAATGAACGAAGTGTATGGCGATGGTTTTGAGGATTTGCAGGATAGGCAGCCCGATCTCACAAGATTACATTCGTTGATTGGAACGAGAACCAAATTCTCACTACAAAAAACAATTACTTCGATTGCAGAATCATTTGTGATTAGCACGGGTAACGAACAATGATGATGCAGACTCTGTTGTCAGTTGGTACCACTGAAGTGCTTCCCACGACCTCTCTCTTGAGAATTTATTTGCCAATTCTAATAGTGTCATTTGTCGTTGCTGTTGTGCTGACACCCGGAATTCGTTGGATAGCCAGAGAAGCGGGAATCGTGGATCATCCAGACGAGGCAAGAAAATTACATAAAAAACCAATTGCATATCTTGGTGGTTTTGTAATACTTTTCGCGACTCTTGTTGGCATTGGATTGAGTTATACAAGTTTTATCGAGCAACCATTGATGATGCGACAAGTTCCATTTGTCATTGTATTTGGTATGGTCGCAATTGCTTTTACAGGTTTTATTGATGACGTTTGGGGATCCTACTCTTGGCATAAAACCGCAGGGCAACTTGTCGCCGCTGCTGCAATGGCGCAACAAGGCATTGGGACTAAAGTAGCGACGGGTTTTTTGAATGGTATTGGAGTGCCTAGTGAAATCAGTGAATTTTCTTTATTAGATTCTTCTGTTCTTGTCTCGGATCCGATCACGCCAGCTTACATAATTGGTGTCATCATAATTGCCATGTTTATTCTGGGTGCCTGCAACGCCGCTAATTTTATTGATGGCCTTGATGGTTTGCTTTCAGGTGTTACGGCAATTACCGCAATTGGAATCATGGCAATATCGCTTATTGTCATAAGTGCAATCACACCAGAAAAAATTATTCAGATGGAGCAATCCATGCCAGTAGATGTGTTGGGAATGCAGGGAATTGATGGCGTGATATTTATGGGAGCGAATGTTGTTTTATGCATGGCGGTACTTGGTGCGGTACTCGGTTTTCTTGTTTACAATTTTAACCCTGCGTCAATCTTTTTGGGAGATACAGGGAGTCTTCTGCTTGGATACCTCTGTATTGTCATGGTGTTGATGCTTGGCGAAAATGGACAAACTCACTTGGTCATTGCAGGAATGATCGTGTTTGCATTACCAATTATGGATACAGCGCTTGCGATCACAAGAAGAAAAATGGCAGGCAAACCAATTTCTGAACCAGACGCCAATCATATTCATCACATTTTTAAGAGAAAGTTTGGTTCTGTGAAGAAGGCAGTTTTTGCTTTGTATGGAATGTCAACACTTTTTGCTGTTGTGGGCGTCGCCCTTGCATGGGTCCAAGTGACAGGACAAGTGCGTGCGTGGATTATTTATGTTATTGCTACGCTGATGTTTGGACTCATTGGGATGAAGGCAATCAAGTCAGCGAGACGATTTGAGTGACTCCCGAAAGACCGATTTCAATATTGTTTGTGTGCATGGGAAATATTTGCCGAAGCCCCGCAGCAGAATGCTTGATGCGAGATGCACTAAAAGAGCGAAACTTGAGTCATGCATTTGTGCTTGACTCTGCTGGCACTGGCGGTTGGCATGTTGGGAACAAACCCGACAAAAGAATGAGAGCAGCTGCAAAGGCAGTGGGTCGAACTATTGATGGAGCTGCAAGACAAGTTTGCGAAAACGATTTCAATAATTTTGATTGGATTTTTTGCATGGACAATGACAACTATGCAAACTTACTCGCGATGGGTGCAAATCCTGAAAAAACCCACTTATTATTAGAGTTTGTTGAACATCGAGCAGTGCGGGAAGTTCCAGATCCATACTATGGGGGCAGTGGTGGTTTTAGGGATGTGATCGCTTTGATTGACGGGGCGGTTTGTGATTTGATTGATGCACTTCACACAACAACGCCATAGTGGATTTGTTAGAATGTGTGGATGTCACAACAAACAGCCACACAAAAAAATGATAACCAACAAACATCCGAGCAAACTGTTGTACTCCTTGCAGACACATTTAGCGAAAGTGGTGTGCAAACGCTTAAAGCATTGGGTTGCAGAGTAATCTCGGATGCTTCACTAAAAGACGAATCACTTGTTGAAGCAATTGCCGAAGTGAACCCAGCCGTAGTGGTTGTTCGATCAACCAAAGTGACCCGAGAAATGATGAACGCTGCACCAACACTTTCGGTCATCATCCGCGCAGGTGCTGGGTATGACACAATCGATGTCGCTGCGGCTTCTTCGCTTGGCATTTCGGTTGCAAATTGCCCAGGGAAGAATTCCATCGCAGTTGCCGAACTTGCGTGGTCTCTCATCTTGACTTGCGACCGGCGAGTGCCTGACCAAGTCGCGGATTTGCGAGATGGCAAGTGGCGAAAAAAGGAATATGCAAAATCACTTGGCTTAAGCGGCCGAACGTTGGGTATCGTTGGGCTTGGTGGAATTGGACTTGAAACTGCAAAGCGTGGCAAGGCCTTTGGTATGAACATCGTCGCGTGGTCACGAAGTTTGACCGAAGAAAAAGCATCTGAACTTGGTATTGGGTGGTGCGAAAGTTTACACAACCTAGCCAGAATGTCCGATGTGGTTTCAGTGCACGTTGCTTCAACGCCAAGCACAGAGAATCTTATTGACGAATCGTTTTTAGATGCAATGAAAGACGGTGCAACGTTTGTAAATACAAGTCGCGGTAAAATTGTCGATGAAGTTGCGCTACAAAAATCAGTTGAAGCCAAGAAGTTACGAGTTGGGCTAGATGTGTTCCAAAACGAACCAACGACTGGTGATGCAACATTTAACCCCTCAATAATCTCTTGTGATGGTGTGTACGGAACACATCATGTTGGCGCATCTACGATGCAGGCGCAAGAAGCGATCGCCGATGAAGCAATCCGAATTATTCAACATTATTTAACAGATGGCGTTGTGCACAACTGCGTGAACCGTGCAACATCAACTTCTGCGAAAGCAATGTTGTGCGTACGGCACTTAAATTTACCAGGTGTTCTTGCATACGTTTTTGAATTACTCATTAGAGAGGGAGTGAATGTTGAAGAAATGGAAAATATGCTATATCAGGGTGCTAGGGCAGCGTGCGCTAGGATTCAACTTGACAGAGTCATCTCGCCTGATTGCATCGCAACAATGCGAGACCATGAACATGTTTTATCTGTAACGGCTTCTGCTATTAACGAATAAGGAATGATGTAATGACCCAAACAGCAACTGAACGAGCACTTAACTTTTCAGCGGGACCTGCAACACTACCCGAGCCAGTGTTGAAACAGGCAAGAAAAGATATTTGGGACATCGAGGAAAGTGGCATTGGTATTTGCGAACATAGCCATCGCGGACCAGTTTTTGACAATGTAATCAATGAAGCAGTTGCCGATTGTCGTGAAGTTGGGTCTATTCCAGATGAATTCGAAATACTTTTTATGCAAGGCGGAGCAACCCTGCAGTTTGCGATGTTAGCGATGAACTTTTTGAAAGCGGGTACTGTTGCAGATTATCTTGACACTGGGGTTTGGACTTCAAAAGCGATTAAAGAAGCAAAAAAAATTGGTAGTGTCAATGTTGCGTTTGACGGTTCGGTTACGAATCACGATCACTGTCCTTCTGATGATGAGTTACATCTCTCGCAAGACGCTGCATATTTGCACTATTGCTCAAACAATACAATTTATGGCACACGATATGAACATGTGCCTACGACAAATGCGCCAGTTATTTGTGACATGAGTTCAGATATTTTTTCACGAGCGATCGACTGGTCGAAACATTCGATGGTCTACGCCGGCGCACAAAAAAATCTTGGACCTTCAGGTACAGTACTTGTTGTGATTAAAAAATCACTTTTAGAACAATGTGATGGGTCACTTCCTTTGATGCTCGATTACAAAGCGCAAGCAAGCAAGGGTTCGATGTTGAACACACCTCCGACCTTTGGAATTTATCTTATGGGACAAGTGTTCAAATGGATTTTGAATGCGGGCGGGTTGTCAGCAATCGAACAACGTAACGAGGCAAAAGCTGCAGTTATTTACGATGCCCTTCAAGGATGTAACGGTTTTTATTCTCTTATTGCTAGGGAAGATTGCCGCTCACGTATGAACATTTCATTTCGCTGTCAAACGCCTGAGTTGGATGCGATCTTCCTTGAAACAGCAGCGGCGCACCGTATGTCTGGTCTTAAAGGGCATCGATCAGTTGGCGGTTTGCGTGCATCAGTTTACAACGCATTTCCATTTGAAGGCTGTGAAAAGTTCGCAGAGTTTTTAACAGATTTTGCGGATAACAATGGTTAAGAAAGATCGTGACTGAATAAGCCGCTTCGGAGTTTGGGCTCAAACCATGTTGATTTTGGTGGCATAATTAAATTTGCGTCCGCAACGGCAAGAAGTTGTTCTATTGTTGTTGGGTACATGGAAAATGCAACCGCAGCTGAACCGCTATTGACTCGATTTTCCAATTCTTTTGTGCCGCGAATACCACCTACGAAATCAATTCGGGTATCACTTCGAGGATCACCTACATCGAGCATTGGAGTGAGGACTCGTTGTTGAAGAAGATCGACATCGAGCGATGCGATTGGATCATTTGCGTCGATGGTGTCTGGGAAGATATTTACTTGGTGCCAACCACTTTGTTCTCCAAGATACACACAGAATGTCCCTGATTTTTCTGGTGTTGCATTTTCACATGGTGCGACGTTCCCGATCGTTGCTAACTCTGCAAGAAAAGATTCAGGAGTTTTATCACACAAATCTATGACAACTCGGTTGTAGGGAAGGATGTCGAGTTGTGTTGCTGGAAATAATACTGTTAAAAACCAATTGTATTCCTCGCTACCATCATGGTTTGGATTTGCATTCTTGCATTCAACAGCAGCTCTTGCAGCGCTCGCGCTTCGATGATGACCATCGGCAACGTATGCAACTGGAATCTCTCCAAAAGCCTTAAGCAATGCGCTTTCATTTTCAACTTTCCAACCAGTGTGGGTTACTCCATCGTTTGCAACAAAGTGAAACATCGGTCGTTTATTGATTTCTTCATCCACAAGTGCATCGATTGCATTAGTGCCTCGGTACGTGAGGAAAACTGGACCAGAGTTTGCATGAAGGGCGATTACGTGTTTTGTTCGGTCGTCTTCTTTGGCTTGCCGAGTTTTTTCATGTTTCTTTACTAGCCCATTGTTGTAATCATCAACATGACAACACGCAACCAAACCAACTTGTTTGTGCTCGCCCATTATTTGTCTATATAAATAGATCCCCGCTTCTTTATCTTTGATCAATGCGCCTGTTTCTTTCAGGCGATCATAGTTTGTTCGCGCTTGTATATAGATAGCATCGTCGTAGGGGCTTGCACTGGGAAGATCAACTTCTGAACGGACGACGCGCATGAAACTGTCTTCGTTTTCTTTCGCAATTGCAGCAGCTTCTTCTCGATTGACTACATCGTATGGAACTGATGCGACATTTGGGGCGTCTGGGCCACATGGATGGACGGCATGGAATGGTTTAATTCTGAGTGTAGACATAGTTTCGGCAGTGTACCACTTGAGAGGTTGGGTAATTTGGTGGAGTTGTAATGGTGGTTAGTGAGTTGAGAAATTGCATTTCTTCTTTTTGCTTTATTAGAGGAGGATAGTCACCGATGAAAGATGAGCAATCGGCAAGCACGGCTCCTCGGAAGAGATGGGCTTTGCGAACCAGTTGCCGGTGGCCAGGATGGCCTACGTACAACCCGAGGTTCAAGGTCGCTGTGATCTTGAGCATGAACCCCAAACAACCGGCAACGAACTTGCCAAAGGGAGCCCAACCCATGAATACTCTAACCCTCTCACCAAAAACAAATCGCCGAAACGCATTCACGCTGATTGAAATTCTCATCGTTGTTGTCATTCTTGGCATTCTCGCAGCTGTTGTCGTTCCGCAGTTTACAAATGCAGCTGATGACGCAAATGATGCTGCCGTTCGAAGCCAACTCCAGACACTCCGTGGTCAAATTGAACTTTACCGAGCCCAACAAACTTCTGATCCCGATCTTCTTGTAACAGGATGGGATGATTTAACAGACAATAATTATCTGATGCTTGATCCATCAAACCCATTTACAGGCTCATCAACCATTGCTGCTGGTGGCGCGAGTGATGCAAATGATGGTTGGATTTGGCGAGATAACGGTAATGGAACATTTGGCCTCTACGCAGTTACTGCTGCTGGCGCCGAATTCGACGAATCGAACTAAACGCTCCCTGCCACCTCGGGCAGATCTACGCAAGGCACACAATGGAGGTTGTGTGCCTTGTTTATTTCACCTGGGGTCAATTTCTGCCGTTCGTACTTTGTTAGGGATGGGGTCTGACCCCGGGGTCAGGTC
>JACKQG010003349.1_pt1 | contig 19780 bp, 14 predicted proteins | sample 8237621 | NCBI WGS metagenome assembly JACKQG01 (sample SAMN15677084, study PRJNA649215) | marine metagenome | biome: marine; feature: Black Sea; material: saline water; isolation source: suspended particulate matter (SPM) from the Black Sea western gyre | collected 2013-06-09/2013-06-10 | depth... | reverse complement strand
GAACAACATACATCGGTTCTGCAGCGTTGGCCGAACCGCCTCGGTACCAAATTGTTAATCTGTTTACACCGTTGACTGTCCAGTCACGATTGGAAGTCAATGTCACAGTCGCCTCGGATTTTCCGACAGCATTATCATAGGACATAGGCATCGACTGATTGCCGCTGTGAACGATAGACTGCTCGGCAAATGGGGGATTAAGGTTACCAACAACAGAACCGTTTGTTGCCGGGCTGTCGAATCCGTCTATCCAGGCAAGATATATCCTGTTGCTTCCGGGGTCACCTTCATCAAGGTCATTGTAAGACTCAAAATCGTCAATAATAAGAAAGTTGGCGGTTGTAAAGCTCCAGAGAGGACCTGTCCATGGACCGTCAGCGTTGGCATTATTAGCCTCATCTACACGCCAGTAGTAAGTAGTATTCCACTCGAGTTGTCCGGGGTCATAGCTTTCAGAACCAAGGTTGCCGCTGCCTTTCAACTCCAGGGCGGCTGCATTGACGCCAAAATAGATTTCATGCGAAGCACCAAATCCCGGTGTCCAGGTCAGAACAGGTGTTTGCGTTACATCCACAGCGCCATTAGCCGGATTAAGTGCCGCAACAGCACCTTCGGTCGTAAAGCTCCAGATGTAGCCTTTATGCATTTCGACAACATCAAACTCATCTACACGCCAGTAGTAACTCTTGGCCATTTTAAGTGCGCCGGGTTTATAGGTTGTAGCCCCCTGGGGGAGTGCTCCGGCGGCATTATCCACCTCGTCAAAGTTGTCACCGAAGTACACGTGATGTAGTTTCGCTCCGAAACCTGCCGTCCAGCTAAGAGTTACATCCACATCTACAGATTCTGCACTATCAGCCGGGTCGGGATTATATGCAGTCTTCGGGGGAATACTAAAGCTCCAGACATCGCCTTTCCACGGACTGTTTGGTTCAGTGTCATTAACCTCGTCTATCCGCCAGTAGTAGGTCGTTCCTGGAACAAGACCATCCGAATAAGGAAATCCCGGAAAGCCGACAACGAAAAATGTATTGTTCAGGTTGCCATGGAATGTTGCTTCGGCTCCGGAATTTACATCATCGAAATTGTCACCTATGTACACATCGTGCGAGACTGCAAAATCACCCGCCTGCCAGCTCATGCTTACCCAAGTATCCTCAAGAAGGGTACCATCCTTTGGAGCGGGCTTAAACGCCAGAGGGAATCCTCCGCTCGATGCCGCAATCCTGCCGATTTCCTCGGCCGTCAATATACTATCGTAGATCTGAACGTCGTCGACGACTCCTTGGAACCACCCCATGCCATGTCCTGAGTTGGAACCCACGTAGTAACGATCGCCATCGCCCCAAAGCGTGCCGGCGACGTCAATCGACGTGGCATCCTCTTCGCCATTAACATATAGATGCATGGGACCATTGTTGGCAGCCGCAATAGCCACGTGATACCACTCGTCCGCTTCAACGAGCGTCGTTCCTACCACGTTGCGCTCGGAACCAACCCACAGGTAATGTTGAAACACACCATCAGGATTAATACGCAACTGGTGCGACCAGTGGGTAGTCTGACCTGAGCTGCTCGTGCGTACAATTACACTGGCGGCATCCGTACGTGCTGGTCTGACCCATAAGGTAATCGTGTAGGCCGAGGGATTCGCCGAAGGTAGATGGACGAAATGGCTCACGCCGTCGAACTCAATACCTTGCCCTATTCTGCCATTTACATATGTGGGCGATCCTCCGCTGAATGTCCCATGCTCTCCTCCGACAGAGTCATCTAAATTCCCGTCGAACCTCCAGTGTCCTACCAGTTCAGCCGACGCGTTGCTTGACCCGCTCAGCACCAAAATAAAAGAGACTAAATAAATCAATTTTTTACACATTACAATCCTCCTTTAAAAATGAAATATGGTTTATCGATTGAAATATAAAAACAAAGGTGAAAAGCGATACTTTCGCTGCAACTCTATGTCTTGCATAATAACTCCTCCTTTATAAAAGAACACAAGAATTGCGCCCGCTTGATGAACTCAAAGCCCCAGATGCCCGGCTGTGCAGGCACAAGCTTCATTAATGATATCTATACCATATTGTCTAACTCCCCGTCAAGAAAAATCCCCTGATGATAAATGGTAATTAAGAATTTTGCAATGTGGATGAGATTTTGGTATTATAGTCGAACTTGAAGGCTTGGTTGCTTAGCCAGGCGTCTAATATGAGAAATCTTAGATTAAGGAGTGATTGTCATGACAAAGCGAACTCGCCGACAGTTTTTGCAAAACTCAATGTTTACCGCTGCTGCCGCGGCAGTATCCGCAACACCGATGATCAGCAGCATTGCACAAGCGCAAAGTCGAAGCCCAAATGAAAAGCTGCTTTGTGCAGTGATCGGTTGCAAGGGTCGGGGCGGTAGTCACATAAGCGCCTTCTCAGGCCGCAAGGATTGTGAAATCGCTTACATTGTCGATGTGGATGAAAAGGTTGGTCAAAACTGCTGCAATTCGATAGAGAAACGTACCGGACGACGCCCAAAATGGGTTAAGGATATGTGCCGGGTGTTCGACGACAAGTCCGTCGATTTCATTGGGACGGCGACTCCAAATCACTGGCATGCCCTCTGCGGGGTCTGGGCAATGCAGGCGGGCAAGGATACATACATTGAAAAGCCGATAAGTCACGATATACCTGAAGGTGCCGCGCTTGTTGCCGCCGCTAAGAAATACCGAAGGATATGTCAGGTTGGTACACAATGCCGTTCTAATCCGGCCCTCATAAATGCCATGAAGTTCATTGAAGATGGTGGTATCGGTGAAGTCAACTTTGCTCGCGGTCTGTGTTATAAACGCCGAAAATCGATCGGTCCACTGGGCGCTTATCCCATTCCTGAAGAGGTGGATTTTGATCTTTGGAGCGGCCCGGCGCCTTACACTTCCCCGAAACTCACCAGAAAGCAATTTCACTATGATTGGCACTGGCAGCGCCTGTATGGCAACGGTGACTCCGGAAATCAGGGACCTCACCAAACCGACATCGCAAGATGGGGTTTAGGCATTAACCGTCATCCCAACAGTGTCATCGCATACGGTGGACGCCTGGGTTATCAGGCCGAACGCAATGACCCCGATTACGTCGATGCCGGCGATACGCCTAACACCGAAGTGGCCGTTTACGATTACGGAAAAAAGTGTATGGTATTTGAGACGCGGGGACTTTCCGTTGACAATTCAGCGGACATGGAGATTAACACTATGTTCGATAGTACGAAAGGTAACAAAATAGGTGTTATTTTCTATGGGACTGAAGGCTACCTGGTTCAGAAGTCATACACCAATTGCGCAGCGTTCGACCTCAAAGGAAAGATGTTCAGGGAATTCAAAGGTGGCGGCGACCATTTCGACAACTTCATTAAGGCCGTCCGCAGCCGAAAAACGGAAGATCTTAACGCCGACGCTTTCCAGGGCCATCTGTCTGCGGCTTTGGCGCATTTGGCCAACATCAGCTATTATCTTGGCGAAAACAACAAAGTCTCCGTTAAGGAGGCCAGGGCCGTGCTCGAAGATATTGGCAGCAGGGACAATAACATCGAAACGCTTAATCGTACTGTTCGACATTTTATAGATAATGGTGTCGATTTGGATAAATATCCGATGTCGATGGGGCCGCTGCTCAAGTTTGATCCCAAAAAGGAGGTATTCACAAATAGCGATTCGGCAAACAGGATATTGCACCGTGATTACCGTAAACCGTTCGTATGCCCTACGCCGGATAAGGTGTAGTAATCTGGGTGTATCCGGGATATTCTGAATCTTCGAAGAGGGTCTAAACACTTGGAAGGGACGTAAGCGATGAAGCCTTATCGATACATAGCTAATTATGAGTTGCCTTTATGGAAAATTGCGTTGATTTTTCTGCTGGTGACAAATCCGGAGATATCTATAGCCCAAAGAACGCAGCAAACGGCAAGCACCATTGTATGGGACACGCAGTTACCTTTCGTCAATACCGTCGATATTCGGGATAAAAATAACTGGAAAGTTGTTCCTGCCGACCTTCTAACACTTGAGCTTGACCCATCCGCTGCCGTTTCGGACCCTGCTTACTATGGCAGAGAATATTCTTTCAAAGGGGACGTAGTAGTTGAAAATGAGCATTTAGTAGCCGTGTTCTGGTCGGGAAAAGGAAAATTGGTTGTCTTCTCGAAAACAGATTCGAGTAAGGAGAAGATTGAATTTGTTCCTCTCCAACTTAAAGGAAAGCCGGCGAACATCAGCCGTTACAGCATCTTGCACAACACCGGTGAAGAAGCGGCTTTGGAAGTTTCTTTTTCAGCTAAGGGGGCGGAGAATAGCTTTTCTGCTATTTTCTCGTTCGACAGGACGGGAATTATCGAGATTAAACCTGCCGAGAATATGAAAGGGATAAGTCTGTTTAGTCCAATCGAATTTGGTGTGATGCCCGACTTCATTGGCGATGACCTTATATATGACCCCGAAAAATATCCTTCAGGGACAACACTTAACATTCCTTCGGAGAATATTTTTCTGGGATTGCTCAATGGCCAAAACGATATGCTGGTTGTTACCTGGCCTATGGGAAGCCAGCGGATGAAGCTCGTTCTGGATAATAGTAAAAATGGTCGTCTCATCGAATCTCTTGATTTTGATAATGACGGCAAGAGTATTTATCTGGCCCTGTTGGATGCGCCGGGAATCTGGCACAAGGAAGAATTAAAGCCTTCTTATCTTGAAAAGGATGTAGCTGTTAATTGGAAAAGACCCTTTCCTGCAAAATGGATAACACAATTATACGAAGCGGATGTGAAGACAACTTTTACGTTCAAGGAATCGAAAGAAACTATCTGGCGGGGTGTAACAGGCCGCTATAACTTCCCCGTCTGGTTTGACGAGGGAAAAACTTTCTATCGCCTCGGCAAAAAAGTACCGCCGAAGGGATATTCTCTTGTTTATTTTCTGGAGAGAAAAGATACTCCCGTGTCGATTTCTACTCCTGTTGACATTATGAAAGAAACGCTGGGCAGGCAGGCATGTGATACTATACTTGACCTGCCGGGTCGCAAGCTGCGCACCCATCATAGAAGGGGGGCTGCTGGCGTTCGTCGTGCCGCCACCTGCGGATGTACAGAGGCAATGCAGGCGGTTTTTGATGCCGGAGATGAAGTTGAGAGGAGAGAGTATGTCGAAGGTGCGGTAGATGATATGGTTTATTTTGTAACGCGGCATGTCGAGAGAATCGACGAATATCAGGTTTTTGCCAATAACATGATAGAGTATTTGAATCTTGCAGGAAAATCCGCCGCCGACTTGAAACCCTTTATCGATAATATGAGGGCAATAGTGCAGGAGATACCCCAGGGATATGAAATACAGAAAGAGAATATGAAGGACCTGGACTATGCCGCTGAATTGTCTCGCAAGACCAAAGCTCTTACACGAAAAAAAGACCCGCAAAATCTGCCAACCTATAATGACCTGAGCGAGAAGTGGAGAGCGATGGGCGGGGCCCAGGACTCTGTTATTGCCCAGTGTCACACTATTACCAGGCAGCTTTTTCAGGAGGCGGGCTATGGCTGCGTAAATCAATCCGGGGCGGTTGAAATAGCCCGGGAGATAAGAAGACGCTGCAGAGATTGCCTGAGAAATCCTGATGGCTATGAGATTTGGCAGAATTATTAACATAAATTAGAAACGGAACTCTATGAAACGCTATATACTGGTTATATTTCTCTTATTAATGACATTTACTCTCTCTTATGGCTGTAAGCGTAAAGATCCTAATGATACCCCAAAGAATTCGGCCGAGGTGCCGGGTGAAGTTAAGGCTGAAGCCGGGACAGAAATGGTTCTGCTTGAAGCGGGGCGTTTTACGATGGGAAATGAGAAGGAGATAGACGCAACACCTCATGAGATTGCTGTAAGCTCGTTCTATATAGATAAGTATCCGGTAACTCAGGAGCAGTACGAAAAGGTCATGGGAGAAAATCCTTCCCGCTGGAAGGCGGACAAAAATCCCGTGGAGCAGGTGCGCTGGTCCGACGCGGTCAAATACTGCAATGCCCGTTCTGTTGCGGAGGGTTTCCAGCCCTGCTATGATTTGCAGACGTGGCAATGTGATTTTAGCGCGAACGGATACAGGCTGCCTACGGAAGCGGAATGGGAATATGCATGCAGGGCGGGTAGTAAAACAATGTATTTCTTCGGTAATGATTCGTCTAAACTGGCGGATTATGCGTGGCTGGATAGCAACTCCGGCGGTAAACCCCGGCAGGTAGGGCAGAAAAAGCCTAATCCGTGGGGCCTGTACGATATGTGCGGTAATGTCTGGGAGTGGTGCAACGATTTTTACCAGGTGGATTATTATCAACAAAGCCCTGAGGAGGATCCGAGAGGGCCGAAGACAGGCGAAACAAAGGTGGTTCGCGGCGGGGCGTGGAAGTTCAGTGCCGATAGCTGCAGGAGCGGTTATCGCTATAATGAAGATCCCGGCTATTCCGATGTCTGCTTCGGATATGATATCTATGGCTTTCGCTGTGTTAGAAACAACCTTTAGGTTGGTAAGATTCGCCCCCGACAGAAAAGCAAGTGAGCTAACATCGAGGGTAAACTCCAGTGTATTTCGTATAAATTGGGTTTGAATTGGGTTTGTTTGGGTTTGAAATTGGCTTAAATTGGGTTTGAATTGGCTTAAATTGGCTTTGAATTGGGTTTGAATTGGCTTTGTTTTTTGGCCTGAGCCAGCGGATAATATCTTGTATTTGCTTGTCATGTCTAAGTTTATGTTCATTTTATCATTTCTAAAATTGGCTTTGTTTTGCATAATTTGCTTATAAATTCGTACGTAAGAATTCGTAGAATTTATATAGCACAAATTCGAAATCCTAATATCTAAATCCGAAACAATATCAAAATCCAAATGACTCAAATTCAAAAAACCCTTAAGGATTGTAAAAGCCGCGAGTAGCGGTACTAATATCATTGTAAGGCTCCTTTACCGCATAAAAACGGTAATTAACGACTGGATCGGCGATTACGACTTTCGAGGACAAGCTCGGCAGGCGAAAAAAAGCCTCCCTCTATAATTAGACGAGTGTGCAGATTTGAGCCGAAAAATCCGGTATTTTTCGTGGTCTTGGATTTGTAAGTCGTTATTATGGAAGGAGATAAAAAATATTGAAATATTTTATTTTTGTTTTTGAGAGTGCGCGTTTTTGAACGAAAACAGCCTTGAAGGGTGGTGCCTAATCAGTAAATGGTGCGCAACATTTCACGGTACATGGTCTAGAAGAGCTATCTGGGCAAACTGTTACTATCCTCTACAGCAGAATCGCTTGTGAAAACGACCTCTTCGGCCGTGATCTTTATGCCGTCGGCAGTACGTACCACAACATTGCCGGTAAGACGCATTTGGCCGGATTCCTCGTTGAACAGCGCAGTATCAGCAGTACAGGTCAACGTGCCCGTTTCGATAGTAACATTCTCGGCACGCCGTTTGTCCGTGGTGAACTGGGTTTCAGAAGGAAAGGTAGATTCGGTTACAGTCATGAACGTTCCCGTCATTTTCATGCTATTTTTCTTGTACGCTTGTTCGGGCTGCTTGCGGCAAGAATTAATGCCAAGAAAGGCAAGGAGAAATGCCAATCCAATTGTCAAAAGTCTCATGTTTTTCATAATCTGACTCCATAAAAAACAGCCGCTTTAATGATGGCCTAAACCAACAATTATTTTCCAGACATGATGCCTCTCGCAGGATGCTTGATGAGCTTTATTATAACACACTGTAGGCCGGTTTCGACAAATAAAAAATCACTATTACTGGATTGATAGCAACGATTATCGATGATTAATTATTCATATTTAGGGGGATATTTGGTAAAGAATGTGGTTGTTTTTGAGGATTTTGGTTGGTTTTTTGTGTTTTTTGTCGAAACTGCTCGATTTTTCGAGGTAGGATAGAGAGGGATTAGGTGTGGCTATTTGGAGTTTGAGAGGGTAGTAGGCTTTTGTGGTTAAAAGGATTTCATAGAAAACTACTTCTAAATCTTGTTATTATGCATCGCTTCTCGATAACACTCTATTAAAAAATATGGTCGTTAAATGGAATCACCTAAGCATTTCTTTTAAATATTTGTTTTTATGTGTTTCAACAATATTTCGCGCAAGTAATCGCAATTTTCCTTAGATGCTTTAAAAACACACGTGAACTGATATTGGAGCATCATATCTACGCTCATTCTCGACTTGTCGTCCGCTTTCTTGAAATCATAATTTTCTTTCGTAATTGCATAAAATACTATTCGTTTTTTTATAGGAGCAACATCGAAATCGTCCCTTGTAAGAAACGACTTTGCCTCCATGATATAGTTTTGTGTGAACAACCATAAGCTTTCATAATGCCTTGCTCCTTCCTGGTCTAAATATTCGCATACAAAAATATCAAGTATATCCTCGCCTACGAAATCGCTATAGAAATCGTAGACCTCTCGGGCTCTTTTAAGATAATGTTCTGTAATTCCGATAGTTTTTAAGTATGTGGTCATTTCCTGTTTCATAACATCGGCTCCTTTTGCCTCTCTCTAATATCTACAATCATACCCTCTACATAGTGGAGAATATGCCCCAGGTAATTAGCGCCAAACTCATCGCTTTTATAGTCCCACTGCCACTTGAGCCCATCCTCTTTAGTTCGTTCACGTCGGTCTTCATAATATTTATGAAGCAATCTCCGAATAACCTCCTGCAATTGAGTCGTTATTTGTATTTCAATCATAGCCTGAATCTTTTCCACGTCCCAGTTCTCCTGTGGAATTTGGCAATCATATTGCACATATAAGTGAGCTGCATAATACCCCTCCTCCTTAGCTTCAAAATCAACATTAAACAGTGAACCATATTGTTCCACAATCGGCTGAATTCTCTCTACGAGAAAGTTCACACCGTCTAAATATTTCACTATTATCAGTGTTCGCGTAATATCATTTATTTGGGTGTACCAGTTACTGGGCAAAATCCATCCTTGCTCTGGTTCTTCAGGCCATTTAGAGTTTTCTAAAACATTTTTACGTAAGGTTTTCAAAAGAAATGAATTGAAGGGCTTAACTTTCAAATCGGGTGTGATATTTGCATAAAGAAGGTTGTAACTTGTTTTAAGATAATATTCTTGGTTTATCAACTCTAATTCATTCAATAAAGCATTCCATAAAGCTGAGTTCGAGAAATCCTTGACTATCGTATTTGCAACTGATTCATAGTATGTTTTGGTACGGTTCGTTATTAAAACCTCATGTTTATCCTTGAGCCAATTTTTGTATTCGTCTATATTTTTCGGTTTATCTTCAGACATTCATCTCTCCGGCAACGCGTTAATCCTTCGACACTAAATTGCGCGTCTAATGTAACCAACCAGAATAATATTGTTCATGAATTATCACTTTCCTACATAAATTCGCAATTTCCACCAAACAGTTTCGCATCTCGTGTTGTTTCCGCTCCCAGCGGTCTCATGCCTTTATGAGTAGAGAATAACAGAGAAAATATAGAAAGGCAAAAGAAAAATTAGAGGATTAGAGAATTAGAGATTGAAGAATTGGAAAGAAAATAAGGGCAACCTTTTCGATTGAATATTTACTATTGACTATTTGTTATTGGGGTTTGAGATTCTTCACTACGTTAAGAATGGCAATTATTTTAAACAGATTTCTCGACAAGCTCGAAATGACGGTTGTGTCAGATCGCAACTTCCGGCTGTATTGCGAATAAATGGTGGGGCAAGCACTTTCGATTTAATATTTACTATTGACTATTTACTATTGTGATTGAAGAAAGGATTTCAGATTTCAGAATCGTTGGATTTTCTTTTTTTTTAGACGTATACACACGTAATATTGTGAGCCAGATCCCTCCACTCGGCTACGCCTCGGTTGGGATGACCCCATTAGAGTAAAAGGCACTCTAACGGGGCATGCGTTTTTTAGCCGATTCGTGAGATAGCTGTTGGTAAGGTAATGTCCCAGCCGGAGCGGTAATTGCGCCGGATTAGTTTGTCGGCTTCGGGGGCGTTTGTTACCTTTAGCGTTTTTGCATTCCAGTTAATCTTTTTATCGAGGCGGACGGCGAGATTGCCGAGCAGGACCATTTCGGTAAGCCGGCCGGAGTAATCGAAACTGGACAGCGGTTTCGGTCCTCCTTTTATGGCCTGGAGCCACTCTGTATCTTCGTTGGGCACACGGCGGATGGTTTTTGGAATATCGGCAAATTCTTTCAGACGCTCGGAGGGTGTGACAATACAGTCGGTATCGCCTCGCTGGAACGCCATCAATCCCTTATCGCCGACGAGGACCATATCCCAGCGCTGAGGGGCATCTATGGCAGGGGGTTTTCTCTTTCTGTTTCGGCCGGTGTTGGGGACCTGGCTGGGTGTGTCACTTATTCGGGCCTCTTCGGTTGCCTGTTGGAGCAGTTTGTATGGCGCATTCTGTTTGCCATCTTTGGTGCCATCGTACCAGACGAACTTAACCTCAGGTTGCTTGACCGCGGCTTCCGGGCCGACGGCGCCGCCGTATTTGCCGCCTCCCACCGATGGGCGCGGGGGGAACATATATGTGATAGTTGACCAGTCGGGGCCGGTCTCGGCGGTCTGGCCGCCGGATTCGGCTTCGACACTCAGCGGCGAGCCGAGATCGAGCGCCCAAAAAGGCATGTCCATGATGTGGCAGGCCATGTCGCCGAGCGCGCCTGTGCCGAAATCCCACCAGCCTCGCCACTTGAAGGGTACATAGCAGGCGTTGTATTTGCGCATCGGGGCCGGGCCGAGCCAGAGGTCCCAATCGAGGTCGGCCGGTTTGGGCTGGGCGGCGAGGCGTTTACGCTCATCCAGCGCTTTTTGACCCTGCGGCCAGATAGGGCGGTTGGTCCATGCGTGTACCTCTCGCACCGGGCCGATGATGCCGGCACGCACAAGCTCGACGCCGCGTCGGATCGGTTCTCCGGCGTGCGCCTGATTGCCCATCTGGGTCTGCACTCTGTAGTATCTGGCCGCGTTGGTCATCAGGCGTGCTTCATATATCGAATGAGTCAGCGGTTTCTGGCAGTACACATGCTTGCCCATGGACATTGCCATCAGGGACGGCAGCGCGTGCGTGTGGTCGGGCGTGCTTACTGTGACGGCGTCGATGTTTTTTTCCTGTTCGAGCATGATGCGGAAGTCTGTATAGCGTGTGGCGTTCGGGAAGCTTTTGAATGTGCCGGCGGCTTTAGTACCATCGACGTCGCAGAGCGCCACAAATGTGGCCCCGGCCTGGGTTAGGTCTTTTACTTCACCGGCCCCCTTGCCGCCTACACCGATGCCCGCCAGGTAGAATCGTTCGTTGGCGCCCCAGACGGATTTTGGAATGTATGTGAATGCGAACGATGAAGCTGCTGTGGCGAGAAATGTACGACGAGTTATTTGCTGATTTGACATCTTTGGTCCTTTCCGTTGATTTTCAGGATATCGAACTTTTATCAGGTTATCAAATGGATAGAGAAATAGCAAAGGGATTTTAGAGAATTAGTTAATTAGAGATTAGAGAATTGGAGATTGGAAATCAAAAGTTAAAAAGCAAAATTAATGAGGCCCTTCGGGCAGGTATTCGAATAGATCCCTCCACTGCGGTCGGGATGACGTTTTTTTGTATAGCGTATCGGGGATTTAGTGTGGAATTTTTATATATATGTGGTACACTTAAGATGAATAAAAACTGGTTCGTTTGTGCATGATTAGCTCGTTTGAGGGTATGTGCAAAGGGTTCTGGTGAACGCGGGCCGGGGAAAGAAGCAACATTATTATTGTGAGGTGTGAGTATGAGCAGGACAAGTAAGAACATGTCACGACGTCATTTTCTAAAAGCATCAACCGGGACCTTTGCGGCTGTGACTATTGTGCCACATCATGTTTTGGGGCGCGGGATGACGGCTCCGAGTGAAAAGCTGAATATCGCAGGCATCGGCGCCGGCGGTATGGGAGGCGGTGACATCGACTCCGTATCCGGCGGCAATAACATTGTGGCTTTGTGCGACGTTGACCTGCGGCGAGCCTCTACAATCAAGAAGTATCCCAAGGCAAAGGTGTACCGTGATTTTCGCAAGATGTTCGACGAGATGGAAGATAAAATCGATGCGGTTGTCGTCGGTACGCCGGACCATTTCCATGCGGTGGCGGCCATGGCGGCTATCAAGCGGGGCAAGCATGTTTACTGCGAGAAACCTTTAGCTCATTCGGTCGGAGAGGTCCGAGCTCTTATGAATGCGGCAAAGGAGTACAAAGTGGTGAGCCAGTTGGGGAACCAGGGGCATTCCTATGATACCATCCGCCGGTTCTGCGAGTGGGTATGGGACGGCGCCATCGGCAGCGTGCACACGATACACTGCGGCTGCTCGGCGGTCAACTCGGGAATAGACAGGCTGCAAAGCCTGAGCGAGAAGCATGAAGTACCCCCGGAATTGGAGTGGGACCTCTGGCTTGGCCCGGCCAAGTGGCGGCCGTATCATCCCGCCTACCTGCCGGGGTCGTGGCGCGGCTGGGTACCGTTCGGCAACGGCACGATTGGCGACTGGGTTTGCCACGTAGTTGACCCCGTATTCTGGGCCCTTGATTTGGGTGCGCCAAGCACTATAGTTGCCCAGGCTGATAACTACGACCCGAAGACACAGGGTGACGCTTATCCGAAGGGCGATATAATAACTTTTGAGTTTGAGGCCAAGGGTGTACGCGGGCCGATTACTCTGGTCTGGCATAGCGGAACCTGTAAGATACCACGGGCGAAGGAACTGGAGCCGGGCCGGAAGGGCGTCGATACGGGGGCCTATGTATATGGCGATGAGGGTGTCATTATGTACGGCTCGCACGGGGCAGGGGGCGTTCGGATTATTCCCGAGAAGGCGATGAAGGCGTACGAGGTTCCGGAGAAGAAGATTCCGAGAGTGAAGGAGCATCACGACGACTGGCTGCGGGCTATCCGCGAAGGGCGGAAGGCCGGATCGGACTTTTCGTACGGCGGACCGCTAACGGAAATCGCAATGTTGGGCGTCGTAGCTTTGAAGATGCCCGGTATGAAACTGCAGTGGGATGCACGAGCCATGAAGTTCACGAATTGTCCCGAGGCAAATGTATTCGTCGATCCGCCATATAGAAAGGGCTGGACGCTGTAGTTTTCGTTGTGGTTTCAGGGATTGGTGGAGATGTCATTACCGCATCGCAAGGCCGCCGCTGACATCTACTGTGGCACCGGTCATGTAGTCGCTGCCCCGGCCCGCAAGGAAAACCGCCACGCGGGCGATTTCCTCGGGTTTGCCGAACCGACGGATGCGAATTCTGTCGATATATTTCGGTTTATTTGCTCACAGTGCCGCATCCATCATTTCTGTGTGCATTAAGCCGGGAGCGACGCAGTTGACCATAATATTCTTCTCGGCGACCTCCCTCGCGAGCGAAATTGTAAACGATACTATCCCGCCCTTGCTTGCATCATACGTGGCGTACCCCGTGGTCGAGCCGCGAAATTCGGCCTGCGAACTGATGTTTACAATGCGGCCCGGTTGTTGCTATCAAGCAGACGCCTGACAAACTCCCGGCTGCAAAGGAAGGTTCCTGTAAGATTGACCTGCAGCGTATGGTTCCACATCTGCTCGGTCATATCCGCCACCTGGCACGTCGGGCAATAAGCGGCATTATTAAGAAAGAATGTCGATTCGGCCGAATACCTCGTCTATCTTCTCAAACATGGTTAAAACATCGGTCTCTTTACCCACGTCGGCATATACCGAGATGGCTTCGGTGTTGTATTTGGCCTTAATTTCCTGAACTACCTCTTCGGCGCGTTCGCTGCTGCTCCGATAGTGGACAGCAACCTTCGCTCCTTCAGAGGCCAGCAGCAAACAGGTCGCTTTTCCCAGACCTTGTGAAGCTCCGGTTACCAGCGCAACTTTATTTTTCAAATCCAGATTCATAAACATTAACAAGAATCCTTGAAATTGCAAGCAATAGTGATATGCTATCTTGAGATTTGGCGACCGGGCGATATGTAGATATGATAAAGAGGCTTAAACCATCGCGCAATAGTCAGTGGAATCGAATAATTGTCCTCGCTGTTCAGGACTATCGGCGATGCTTTGGTCACCGAATGTAAGCGTCTGGCAGGAATATGAAAATTAAGCAAGATTCTTAAGGAGAAGTAATTATGTTAAAGAAACAATTTGTGATCGTATCTGTCGTTGTGACTGTAATTTGCTGTTTTGTCGTTACCGGCTGCACCAACAATGCAAAGAAGCTGGTTGGTCTGAAAAAGGCCAGATTGCTCGTTGAGCTGCCGGACTACTGTAATACGCCGGATGGAATGGCACTTATGCCGGACGGCGGCTTTGTCTTGTCAGTGCCGAACTTTAACGATCCGACGCCCGGCGCGTTTATCATGAAGATATCGGCTGATAATAAAGTTTCAAAATTCTTCATTCCACCACTGCATCCGAAAACAGAAAAGGCGGGTCCCATGGGTATTTGTCTGGCTCCGTCCGGTGATCTGTACTATGCGGACAACCAGTTTAGTCCCGATACGCCGCAGACTTCGCGTGTGATGCGGATTGTCATGAGGAACGGGCGGCCGCAGAGGGCGATTGCAGTAGTTTCCGGTCTGAATGTTGCCAACGCTGTGGCAATTAAGGGCAACTACCTATACGTCAGCGATACGGTTATGGTGCCGGGCTCGAAACCTCTGATTAGCGGTATCTTCCGCTTCAGGATTGGTGAAGAAGGCGTTGAGATGAAAATGCCTCTTGAGGATGATCCGCACCTAATTGCAAAGATCAAGACATATCACGAGACCATTGGCTACGGAGCCGACGGTCTTTGCTTTGATACCAAAGGCAATCTCTATTGTGGAAACTTCGCCGACGGGACAATCCACAAGATAACGTTTGATAAGCGGGACAACGTCACTTCTAACAGTATCTTCGTTAAGGATGCAAAGATGAAGTGCGCCGATGGCCTTTTCTGTGATCCCAAAACCAATAGAATTATCGTTGCGGATATGGTTCAAAACGCCATACAATTCGTGTATCCAGACGGCTCCGTCGAAACAATCGCAATGAACGGCGATACCGATGGCGCCGATGGTGGAATCGACCAGCCCTGCGAAGCCATCCTTCGGGGTAATGAAGTAATTATTTCCAATATGGACTGGCCTTTCGAGGGCGTAATTAACTCGGCCTGGGACAAGCCATATACACTTTCGGTTATCAAACTGAAATAGTTTTCTTTAATAAGTAGAGTAGCTCGGGACGGTCAAGCAGGCTGTATAGCTGGGTGTTTAAGTCCTTCAGCGAAGGATAAATTTCCTCGAAGGTCTTGGACCACTGAGGATATTTGTTTGTCAATTCGGGATTCGGCTTATAAATTTTCCCCGGCTTGTAAATCTTGTCATAAGCATCCTGTACATCTTTATACAGGCCGACACCGATGCCCGCCAGAACCGCCGCGCCGAGTGGTGTGGGCTCTTCAATTTCGGGCGCTTCAATTGGCTTTCCAATCATGTCGGCCTTGTTTTGCATACACTTTTCCCAGCGGCGTCCCGCTTGGCTTCGGATCGCAAAGAAGTCTGCGGTCAATGCCTGATTGGCCTATATGTAGAAACCATCCGTGCAGCTTTCTTAGTCCGGATTTCCCATTTATATCTGCTCGATTATCCAATCGCGTCGAATGTATTCGACAAAATGCTAATTGAGCATTAGAAAGTGAATGTCACGTTCCGGGGCTTTTAATCCTTTTCGCAGCCGGTGACTTCCTGGAATCGTGCGGCAGTTCTTGATCTTCTGCATTTCGGACAAAGGCGCCAATGTTTGAGAAAATCTTCTATATTACCTTTGACCATGCCCAGGACCCGCTCATTTACCTGCATGCTGACAACAGGCTCTCCGCACTCCTCGCAGACAAGTAATTTGACCCGTGACTTGAACGGAGATATCTCCACCTCCTGCTCGGATTTATGAATCCTCATTTTGATTGTTCCCACGGGGCAAACAGCGACGCATGCCCCGCAGCCAATACAGTCTTCGGATGGCTGCCGGAATGGCGCCGCCACTGTGCGTTCGACGCCGCGTCCGGTAAATCCGATAGCAGACTGCCCGATTATCTCTTCACAAACCTTAACACACAAACCGCATAGAATGCAATTTCGCTGAGACTCTGTAACAGTTGGGTAACGCGTTTCCTTGACACCTATACGTGCAGCCAATGCTTTGAGCTCTTCACTCTCCGGCGCCCTTGCAAGCAATAGTTCCATAACACCGCGACGGGCCATTTTAGCCCGCTCGCTGGAAACGTAAACGACTATGTCTTTTCTTACGGGGTAATTACAAGCTGTTATAAGCTGTCTCCATTCGCCCCGGTCAAGCTCCACCATACAGAGCCGACATGCCGCATCGGGTGAAAGGGCAGGGTGATAGCAAAGAGTGGGAATCCAGATATCGGCCTTGTTAGCGGCATCGAGAACGGTCGCATCCTTTTTAACCCTTACTTTACGTCCATCTATGGTTACTGTTGGCACTGGCTTACCTTTCTTTATATTTTTAAGACGGCAGTGAAGGGGCATTTTTCCCAACACATTCCGCAGAGCGTGCACTTATCCTGGTCAATCACATGCGGAACCTTCTTTTCGCCGGTGATTGCATTTACCGGGCAATTTTTCAGGCAGATTCCACACGCCTTGCAGGCCTCTTCATCAATCTCGTAACGGAAAAGGCCGCGACACTCTTTTGCCGGACATCGCCGGTCCCGGATATGAGCATCGTATTCGTCTCGGAAATAGCGTATTGTAGAGATAACAGGATTTGCGGCAGTCTTCCCGAGGGCACATAAAGCTGTTCCCTCTAATAGTTCTGCCAGCTCCTCAAGTCTCTCTATGTCCCCAACCTGTCCTTCCGCATCGGTTATTCGGTCGAGAATGTAGAGCATCTGGGATATGCCCTCGCGGCAGGGGGTGCATTTACCACATGATTCTTTCTGAAGAAACTCGGTGAAGTACCTTGCAACCCTCACCATACAAGTATCCTCGTCCATAACGATCATACCACCGGAACCCATCATCGAACCGAGTTGCGTTAGTTCTTCGAAGTCCACGCGGGTGTCGAGGTTTTCCGAGGGTATGCATCCGCCTGAGGGGCCTCCGGTCTGGACTGCCTTGAAGCGCTTACCATCACGCATCCCTCCGCCAATTTCATCGATGATACGTCTCAGTGTCAGGCCCATTGGAACTTCCACCAGCCCGGTATTTAATACCTTTCCAACCAGACTAAAGACCTTGGTTCCTTTGGATTTTTCCGTTCCAATGCCGGCAAACCACTTGCCGCCCCGGTTTATGATCTGTGGGACATTGGCCCATGTCTCTACATTGTTAAGGTTTGTGGGCTTACCTCTAAGACCGCTTTCCACAGTGTGTACATACTTTGCCCTGGGTTCGCCCGTGCAACCTTCCAGCGAAGCCATTAGGGCAGTGGATTCCCCGCAGACAAACGCTCCGCCGCCGCGATTGATTCGGATATCGAAAGAAAACGAGCTGTTTAGGATGTTCTGACCCAGGAGTCCCATTTCCCGTGCTTGCGAGATAGCTGTTTTCAAATGCTCAATGGCCAGGGGATATTCATTACGGACATACATGTAGCCGTGCTCCGATCCGATAGCATATGCGCCGATGAGCATGCCCTCGATGACAGAGTGAGGGTTTCCCTCCATAATGGAGCGGTCCATAAAGGCTCCCGGGTCACCTTCGTCACCGTTGCAGATGACATATTTGGGCAGGCCATCAGCTTCTCGACAGGATCGCCATTTCCGCGCAGTGGGAAAGCCGCCGCCGCCGCGCCCCCTCAGCCCCGCTACTTCTATTTCCTTAATCACCTCTTCAGGCGTCATCGAGGACAATACCTTTGCAATAGCACTGTATCCTCCTTCGGCAATATAGTCGGTGATTTTTGTCGGGTCGATCCGGCCGTTGCCTGCCAAAACAATACGATGCTGAACCTTGTAAAAAGGTATCTCCATTTCTGTCCTGGCTTTTTTCTCCGTACCTGCGTCTTCGTATAAGAGCCTATCGAGGATTTTGCCACCGAGAACCGTTTCGCGGAAAATCTCGGCAACATCAGGCTCCTCAACCTGCTGATAAAATATTTCTCCCGGTTCTATTACCACGATAGGGCCCCGTTCACAGAAGCCGTGACAGCCGACGCACTTAGCCTCTATGCGGATATTTTCGCCATGTTCTTTAGCTGCTTCGAGAAAAAGTTCATATAATTTTCGCGAACCCTTAGCTGCACAGCCTGTCCCGATGCAAACTCTGACAATCCTGGCTGGGGTGTGTTCGGGATTCTTCAGTGAGTGTGCGAAGGCTTCGATATCAGCAGGTTTTTTGAGCTTTACAGGAATACTTATCAAGATTTGGCCTCCTTAGCGGCAGTCTCGGCGGCTTCTTCGGCAGGGGATAGCTCGTGTAGAATTTCAAGGGCAGAATCAGGAGTAGCGCCATCGTAATATTTTCCATCTACTATCATGACTGGGGCAAGAGCACAGGCACCGACACAGTTAACAGCCTGTAGAGTAAAAAGCCGGTCCCGCGTGGTGCTGCCCGGCTCAACCTGGAATTCCCGGCTAATGGCCTCAGAAATTTTCGGGGCACCCTTGAGATAGCAGACCGTGCCCATACAGAGTGTTACGTCATGTTGCCCTTTTGGGGAAAGCCGGAACGAAGAATAGAAAGTTGCCACGGCATAGATACGGCTCATTGGGACATCAAGGCGGTTGGCCAGACATCGCAGATGTTCCTGCGTCAGGTACCCACAGTCCGCCTGAAGGTCCTGCATTATAGGTATAAGCATTCCAGTATCAGCGTCATAACGGTCTATTATCTGTTCAACAAGTTCATTCTCTTTCGTCATATTCACCATTACCTGACCAATTTATCATCAAATTAGGATAGTAATTTTATTTTAAGTTATATCTTTCGTCAATACAAAATTTGCCGGTTCAACACCGGGTTCTTATGCTTATTGAAGCCTAATGTCAGATGGTTTCAATACTTACCTCCTTGCCTCTCTTTTGAAGTTCATCTGCAATCTCCCGCACCACGGCTAATTTCATGCCAAGTTGCCGGGGCAGATCGGGGTTCTGATGGGCCGGGTTGACACTCAGCCCCACCATGAAATGGATGTGATCGACCTCCAGGCACATGCGGATCAATGCTGAGGCCCCATCTGTACCGAACTTTACCGTCTCTTTGTTGGCGCCCGATTGAAGCAGGTCGTTGGCCCTGCTAAGCGTCAGGATACCCTCAGTCGTCAGGTCTATACCTTCGAGCTTTGCAAGAGGAGGCACATCCGGTTTCATTGTGGCCAAGTCAACGTCCAAAGGTTTACCCCCCAGATAGCGGGCAACAATTTTAGCCGTGGTTCCCCCGCACACTGCTAAAAAGCCGGGACGTTGTGTAAGCTTCCTGACAGTCTCTTCGTCGATATCTTTGTTCACCGGCGGGCCGGTTAAAAAGGTGGCCATGAGTTTATGTCGAACTTTTATGACTGCGACACTGACATCATCCCCCGGTTTGCCACAATATAAATCCTCCACGGCCTCGACGAGCTTATAGGCAAGCTCCTGCGCAGAAAGGTCCGGGTGACTGTGTTTTTCGAGGAACCGCACAGCCTGATCCAGGCCCCATCCGAGCGGATAGAGTCCACCTATACCGGCGTTTATAA
>JACKQG010003348.1_pt1 | contig 19782 bp, 15 predicted proteins | sample 8237621 | NCBI WGS metagenome assembly JACKQG01 (sample SAMN15677084, study PRJNA649215) | marine metagenome | biome: marine; feature: Black Sea; material: saline water; isolation source: suspended particulate matter (SPM) from the Black Sea western gyre | collected 2013-06-09/2013-06-10 | depth... | reverse complement strand
GCAACATTCGGTTGTGTTTCCGAAGGCGTTGTCATGAACTTGAAAAGCTGGGAGAACACTCCGGATGATTTGAAGGTGATCATCGAAGAGGTGTGCAGTAACCCATTTCGCACTACGGGCGGCCTGAACCGTGACGTCTATAAAACCATGATGAAGGAGATCGAGGCCAAGGGCGTCAAACTGTACACCCTGACACCGGAACAGGAGAAGGAGTGGTTTGCCCGGTTCCAGGATGTGACCAAGACATGGGTCGCCGGCCTGGAAGCCAAGGGCCTTCCGGCCAAAGAGACGGTCCTGATATACAACAACGCCGCAGCGGACGCTGGCGTTACCTGTGTGGCAATGCCACCCGAATGGAAGAAGTAGGGGGACTCCTGTCGGGAACTACGCATGTGGTGGGGTTATAGAAGATGATCCGGAAGGTCATACAGAGCATTACCCTCTATCTAAGCTACGTCGGCATGTTTTTCCTGATCCCGATGATGCTCCTGACAAGCGGGGAGGTGATAGGCCGGGCCATATGGTCCTGGCCTATCCCGGGTTCCATGGAACTTTCAAGTTACATGCTGGCCGTCTTTATCCTTCTTGGGGTCGCGTATACCCATCAAGTGAAGGGGCATGTTCGCGTCACCATGCTCGTATCCAGGCTACCGGAATGGGCCACGTTGACTCTGGAGGTCATCACCGACCTTTTGAGTCTTTTTATCATCGCCATCATGGCGTGGCAGGGCTGGGTGGTCGGTATGGAGGAGCGAACGGTTTCGGATATGCTCAGAATACCCCAGTTTCCTTTCAGGTTGCTCGTTTCCGTGGCGGGCCTTTTTCTCTGCCTGGAACTGCTGCTGGATCTGACGGATTCCTTGAAAAAACTGGTCAGGAGGTAACACCTTAGCGGTTTGAAACAAAGCTGGTCCGGGAATTTCATCATGACTGTTTTCAAACTAAACTGATATGGCAGGAGGTAATAGTGGATCCTGTAACCACAGGTGTCATCGGTACAGCCCTGGTTTTTTTCTTGCTTTTTTTGGGGATGCACATCGCTTATGCGATGATGTTTGTGGGCTTTGCCGGGGTGGCCTATCTGGCCAGTTTTGAGGCAGCCTTTCCCATGACGGCGCGGACGGTTTACGAGGTTTCGGCCTATTTCCCCTATACGGTAATCCCCCTTTTTATTGTGATGGGGGGGTTTGCGGCAAGCTCCGGGATGACGAAGGCACTTTACAATACCTTTGACAAATGGCTCCGGAGGCTGCCTGGGGGCCTTGGCGTTGCGACCATCGGCGCCTGCGCCGCCTTTGCCGCAGTCTCAGGTTCTTCTGTGGCAACGGCGGCGACCATGGGTACCGTAGCGTTTCCTGAAATGCAACGGTTCAACTATCATCCCAGGCTCGCAACAGGGACTATCGCCGCCGGCGGGACCCTTGGCTTCCTGATACCTCCCAGCATCGGATTCATTGTATACGGCATGCTGACCGAGCAGTCCATCGGAAGGCTCCTGGTCGCCGGGATACTCCCGGGTTTGACCCTGGCCCTTGCATATATCGTTATCGTGATCGCCTTGGTAAAGCTCGACCCGACACTGGCGCCCGTAAGTCCGGCATCTGTGCCGTGGAGGGAAAAATTCTCTTCGCTCTTAGGTGTCTGGGAACCATTAGCGGTCTTCTTGTTGGTTATGGGAGGTATTTATGGTGGGTTTTTCACCCCCACGGAAGCAGGTGCCATAGGGGCCACGGTCCTGTTCATCATCGCTTTTTTAAAAAAGAAACTGAACTGGAGCAATTTGATAGCGGCCCTCCAAGAGGCGGTACGCATCTCCGTCATGGTGCTTTTTTTAGTGGCCGGCGCTAATGTGTTCAGCTATTTCCTTGCCCTGTCAACCATACCGATGCAGGTAGCCGAGTGGGCAGCTTCCCTTAAGGTTTCTCCGTATCTCATCCACTCCATTGTGATCGTGATCTATCTCTTTCTCGGGTGCTTTCTGGACGCCATCTCCATGATGGTCCTGACCATGCCGGTCATTTATCCTGTGATCCTTGCCCTCGGTTTCGATCCCATCTGGTTCGGGGTGATCGCCGTATTGATGATGGAGGCGGGTTTGATCACACCGCCCATGGGCCTGAACATATTTACGGTTGCAGGGGTGGCAAAGGACGTACCGGTGGAGACCATTTTTCGCGGTGTGGCACCATTTCTTTTTGCCATTTTTGCCGTTGTGGTGCTGATTACCATATTCCCCAAGATCGCCCTCTTCTTGCCGGGTATGATGACGAGGTAGCCGGGAGGTCTTTCGACGTCCGGCATCGTGGTTTAACCCCTGTCCGGGCATGACCTTGGGATCTGTAATTCGATCAAATACGAATCCAATTTTAGGAGGTACACGAATGGCGTTGTTGCCGGAAGTAAAAAAACATTACGGAAAACTGAAATTTCTTATCAACGGAGAATGGGTCGATTCCAAATCGACAGACATTCAGGAAACAACCAACCCTGCGACCGGGGAGGCGATTGCACAATACCCCACGGCTACAAAGGAGGAGGCACTCCTGGCGGTGAGGGCGGCCCATGATGCCTTTCAGACCTGGAAGGACGTCCCCATGAGGGATCGGGCCCGTCTGCTCTTCGGCATGCATGCCAAGTTTGAAGAACACTACGAAGAGATGTGTCGCATCCTGACCCAGGATCACGGAAGGACCATCGGCGAATCCAGGGGATCCGTGAGCCGCGTTATTGAAAATATAGAATCGGCCTGTTCAGCGCTCTACGGCCAGGTCAAGCAGAACGAACACCTGGATCAATTGGCCAACGGGATCGACCAGTACCTGGTGTGGGAACCGTTAGGGGCGTTTCTGATCATCACTCCCGGGAACATCCCCATGCACGCCTGGTCCTCCTTTGTCCCGTATGCCATGGCCGCCGGGTGTACGGTGGTGGTGAGCCCCAGCAGGCAGGATCCGGTGGCCGCGGAAACCATTTCCAGGGTGGCCCAGGAGGCGGGTTTCCCGCCCGGTGTGATCAACGTTGTCCACGGGGGCCGACAGATAAACAAAGAGATCCTCTCCCAACCGGAGATCAAAGGGGTAGGATTCATCGGATCCAACCGGGCGGGGCACGAGCTTTTCGCGCTCTGCGGCAAACTCAAAAAGACCTCTTCCATCAATGGAAACGGCAAGAACATGCTGGTGATCATGCCCGATGCGGACATCGACGAATCGGTTCGATGGCTCTTGAGGGCCTGTTTCGGGATGACCGGCCAGCGTTGTCTCGGTGTGGACAATGTGGTGGTAGTGGGTGACATATATGATGAAATCAAGACAAAATTCAGGGCAGCCACTCAAGAGATGAAGCTCGGTTACGGCCTTGACGAGGCCACTACACTCGGTCCTTATGCCACCCGGGGCGTGAAGGATAATGTCCTTGAATGGATCGAGCGGTCTTTGGGAGACGGCGCAAAGATGGTCCTGGACGGAAGGACGGTGAAAGTGGAAGACTACCCCGACGGCCATTTTCTGGCACCCACCATTCTTGAGGACGTAAACGTGGATATGCCGACGGCCAAGGAGGAGGCCTTCGGTGCGGTTGCGGCCCTGATCAAGGGTGAGAGCCTGGAACAGGCCATCGAGTGGATCAATACCAAGACCAACCTCGGGCATTCGGCAGCCATCATGACCGCGAGCGGCAAAAATGCGCGGAAATTCATCCGCGAGGCCAATGTCGGGAACGTTGCTGTGAACTTAGGGGTTGCCCAGCCCTACGCCTTTTTCCCGTTAGGATCCCGGAGAGAATCTTTTGTGGGGACGGCCAAATCAAGGATCGCCTCCATGCGAATGTTCATGGATGAAAAAACCGTTGTTACCCGCTGGGTATAAATTTTTTTCAGCAGGACAAGGTGTGACTGGGACAGTGGTCAGTGTGCAGTGTTCAGGTTTCGGGTTTCAGGAGGAACCAGCATCCAGCATCACACGAGTTATAATCTAAGACGCTAACAGAGAGAGAAAAGGAGGTTCGACCATGAAACAGGGGGATTTTATTGCTGTAATTTTTTGTCTTTTTGGATTTCTGATGGTCCCGCTTCTTACGATGGCTTGTCCCGAGTGCTCAGCGGAGGGAAATACAGGGGTGATTGTGGTGGATGTCCAGGGAGACTTCACCACTGCGAAGAAGGGCTCCCTTGCTGTGAACGGGGCGGACCAGGCGTTTATAAAGAAGGTGGGAAAGGCAACTAAGGATCTCAGTGGGAAAGGGTTTATCATTTTTGCCACGCAGGACTGGCATCCCGCGAATCACGTCTCCTTTTTTACCAATCATGAAGGGAAAAAACCGTTTGACCTGATCAAGATCGATGGAAGATCCCAGGTACTCTGGCCCCCTCACTGTGTCCAGGGGACGGAAAACGCCAGGGTCTTAGTAGACAACAACCTCTTCCGAGCCGTCGTAAAGAAGGGGCAGGATCCAAAATATGACAGCTATTCCGGATTCCAGGACGACGGCGGGGCCAAGACCGAGATGGACAAAATCCTGAAGCGGAACACGGTCCGGAAAGTGGTGGTTTATGGGATTGCCACGGACTATTGCGTTAAGGCCACGGCCATTGATGCGGCGGACGCCGGGTACAAGGTGATCGTGGTGGAAGACCTCTGCCGGGGCGTCGCACCCGAAACATCCAAAAAGGCGTTAGAAGAGATGAAGGCCAAGGGGATAACCATTCTCAAGGAACTGGACATTGAGAAGATAAAAGGCCTTTAGGAATCGAGCAGTTCGGGCCAGAGGTAAAGCTTGGCAACGGCGTTTGAGCAAGTTAACAGGGGTATTTCGAGAATCGGGGCCGCGGATTTGGCGCGGGGCCGCACTCTTTTCAGTGATGATATCCCGATGAACAACCCTTTAATCCTTCGGGTTTTCAGGAGCAAAAGGCCCCATGCCAGGATTGTGACCCTTGACGTGGAAAAGGCCGGTCAGATCCCCGGGGTAGTCGGGGTCCTGACGGCTGCAGATATCCCGGGAAAGAATTTATTCGGCCTCATCCAGAAAGACCAGCCGCTCCTGGCACAGGACAGGGTTCGCTTTGAAGGCGAGGCAATCGCACTTGTTGCCGCTGAAAATGAACAGGCGGCCCAGGAGGCCATCAACGCCATCCAGGTCGGTTATCAGGAGCTCACGCCTGTCCTCGACCCGGAAAGGGCCTTGGATAAAGATGCCCCGCCTATCCATGATAAAGGGAATCTGCTCTTTCGAAGAACCCTTAAAAAGGGGAGTGTGGCAGAGGGCCTTCTTAGAAGCTACGTGGTCGTAAAGAGGAGTTATCACACCCCCCACCTGGAACATACCTATCTTGAACCGGATGCCGGCGCCGGATATGTGGACGATGACGGCACACTGGTGATATATGCATCTACCCAGAATCCCCATTACGATCACGAGGAGGTCTCTCAGATCCTTGGCCTTGACCCGGAAAAGGTCAGGATCATTCAGGCGGCCACAGGGGGCGGATTCGGCTCAAAGCTGGATCTGACGGTCCAGGGATTCATCGGGCTGGCGCTCTACCATTTTCAAAGGCCGGTACGCCTGACATTTACCCGTGAAGAGTCCTATCTTACTACCAGCAAACGGCATCCTTTCATCATCCGTATGGAAAGCGGAGCAGGGAAAGATGGCAAACTTATCGCCGTGCGGGTGAGGATGATCTGCGATACGGGTGCTTACGCCTCCTATGGGATGGCAGTGGCAACACGGGCCGCGGTTCACGTCACAGGACCCTATGAGGTGGAAAACGTGGAGGTGGAGTGCCTCTGCGTCTGCACAAACAATCCTGTGGCAGGTGCCATGCGGGGCTTTGGTGTCCCCCAGGTGGCCGTTGCCCACGAGTCCCAGATGGATATCTTAGCCGATGAATTGGACCTGGATCCTTTAGAGATCCGGAAGATCAATGCCCTCAGACCCGGGTCTCTTACTGCCACGGGGCAGAAATTGACGGAGAGCGTAGGAATCTTAAAGACCCTGGATGCCATAGCGCCCTACTACCGCCAGGGGAAGGAGCAGTGGTTGGGGAATTCCCCTTTAAGTCACATGAAACGGGGGATGGGGCTCGGTGCCATGTATTTCGGGATCGGAAATACCGGTGTTAAAAACCCCTCCAGCGCCAGGGTTCAGATGGATACCGAAGGAAGGGTGACGCTCTGTACGGGGGCCGCCGACATCGGCCAGGGATCTACAACGGCGCTTACCCAGATCGTTTCTGAGGTCTTGGGGATTGAGCCGGTTGATATCAGGCTCGTGGTGGCGGATACTAAATTTACTGCCAATGCTGGGGCCACCTCTGCCAGCCGTCAGACATACATCTCCGGAAATGCAGTAAAAGCGGCAGCGGAAAACCTGGCGGATATCCTGCTGACACTGGCATCGGAACTCCTTGAAACGCCAAAGACGTTCCTTTCCCTGAAAGAGGGCTTTGTCAAGGATTCAAGGGATGTTGACAGAAAAGCCTCTTTAAGCGAGCTGGCCCGGGAGGCAGACCTCAGCGGAACGGCGCTTAGTTGCCAGGGTCACTTTGATCCTGTGACCACACCACTTGATCCGGATACCGGCTTGGGGAATCCCTATGCCACCTACGCCTTTGCCTGTCACTTGGCCTTCGTAACCGTAGATAGCCAGACAGGAGGGGTGCGTGTGTCAAAGATCGTTGCGGCCCACGACGTGGGAAGGGCGATCAACCCGCTCAATGTGGAAGGGCAGATTCATGGTGGGGTCGCCATGGGGCTTGGTTTTGCCCTGATGGAAGAATTCGTTCCGGGGGCTACCTTTTCCATGGCTGACTACCGCATCCCCACCGCAAGGGATATGCCGGAGATTATATCTGTCATTGTGGAGGACCCAGAACCTACCGGACCTTTTGGCGCGAAAGGGGTGGGAGAGCCAGCGCTCATCCCCACAGCTCCGGCCGTGATCAATGCCATTGCGGATGCGTTAGGGAAACGGGTCTTCAAACTGCCGGCCAACCCGGAAAGGGTCTGGGGATTGGGGAGATAAAATCCAACTTCAGTTCACTTCAGGCATTTTAGGCACTTTAGTTCATTTTAGTCACTCAATAGGGAGGGATGACCATGTCTCAGGTGCTTCTTAAGAATATCGGGACTTTAGTAAGCGGGAATATCGAGGAGCCGATCCTGAAAGCAACCGCCATCTGGATCGAGGACGGGATAATAAAGAGGGTGGGCCACGTCCACGATATGGACGAAAAAGGGGCTGGGATAATTATCGATTGTAAGGGGATGACGGTCACGCCGGGGTTGATCGATTCCCATTGCCACCCGGTCCTCGGGGACTTTACACCGAGACAGAAACAGTTCGGGTTCCTGGACAGCGAACTCCATGGGGGTGTTACAACCGTCATCTCCGCAGGAGAGGTCCATCTCCCGGGGAGGCCGACAGACCCTGCGGGTACAAAGGCATTGGCCATTTTGGCGGCGAAATCCTTTGCCAACTTCCGGCCGGGCGGACTAAAGGTGGAAGGGGGCGCCCTCATCCTTGAGAAAGGCCTCACCGAGGAAGACTTCCGGGAGATGGCCGGGGAAGGGGTTCACATAGTGGGAGAGATAGGTCTCGGATCGGTCAAAGATCCTGAAGATGCCGCGCCAATGGTGCAATGGGCCAAGAAGTACGGGATGACGGTGATGATGCATACAGGGGGCACGTCCATTCCCGGGAGCAGCACGGTGACAGCAGAGCAGGTGATCAGAACCGGCCCTGACATTGTTTCGCATCTCAATGGCGGCCCCACGGCCGTTTCCATGGAGGAAGCGGAAAAGCTCATTACTCAAACCGATTTGGCCCTGGAGTTTGTTCATTGCGGCAATCCCAAGGTGGCGGTGGAGGCCGCCCGCCTGATGGTGCAACATAAGGCCATTCACCGGGGTATCATCGGAAATGATGCGCCTTCCGGGACCGGTGTCGTTCCATTGGGAGTGCTCAGGGTCATTAATCATTTAGCAAGTTTAACCCCGGTAACCCCTGAGGAGGCCATCTGCATGGCCACCGGGAATACGGCTAAGGTGCACAAACTCAACCGCGGTATTATTGAGGCGGGAAGAGAAGCAGATTTGGTGATCATGGATACGCCCATGGGATCGATCGGAAAAGATGCCCTGGACGCTATCCAGGCAGGGGATATCCCCGGGGTGGCCATGGTCCTGGTGGATGGGGAGATCGTGGTTACCAAGAGCCGGAACACACCCCCCGCCGTAAGGGAGCCCTCAGTCATTCACGTGAAGCCCTAAACTTGAAAATGGGTAACAGTTCAGCCACTAAGGCACAAAGGCTCAAAGGAAGGACATGAATTTTAAACCCCTATCAAAAAGAGAAGAATCTATTGCTGATTAAAAACGGTATCAAGAGAATTATATTATAATCTTGGTGTCTTGGTGCCTTAGTGGCTGAACTATTACGAAAATGGAAATAGACCTAAAAAAATGTAACAGCTGCGGGATCTGTGTCCAGGATTGCCCTTTGGGGTCCATCCGGTTCCGGGATAAGCGGCCTTTTGTGGAAGATTCATGTACCCGGTGCGGGGCCTGTGTGAGGATCTGTCCTGAAGGGGCAATGGCATTGGAGGTGGTCCCGCCGTATAAGGGGATCCAATGCGATGCCTGCCCGATCGTGTGTCTGATCAGGGACGGATTTCCCGGGGCATGCCACCGCTACCGGAATGAAGGGGGCGAGCTGGTCCGCATCACGCCTCTCCATCCCTTTGACCAGGTGGAGGAGATCGTCGGGCCTGAGCCGGCAGGGGCCATAAGGCGGCCCTTGATTACCGGCATAGGGGCGGGGACAACCTACCCGGATTGCAAACCGGCCCCCTTTATCGTCAAAGGGAGACAACGGGATGTGGATGTGGTTACTGTGGTTACAGAGGCCCCGTTGAGCTACAGTTCCATTATGGTCAAGATAGACACGGATCTCCCTGTGGGTGATGAAGGGGCCCCGGTGATGAAAGGGAAGCGGAAGGTCGGTCTGGTAACGACCGAGCAGTATGGCTCCAAGATGCTCTCCATCGGCGGGGTAAATCTCCTTACCGGGAAGGATGGGCTTTTAGTGGCAAAGACGATAACAGATATCGCCAACAGGAAGCCTGTCAAATTGAGAATAGAGGGGGGGAGCAAACTTGAGTTTCAGATAGGAGAAGCACCTGTCATCAATGGCCGGAAGCCCGATAACATGAGAGTCGGCTGCGGGAGTGCCACCTTAGGTCTTTTTGCTCCCCTCCTGAAGGAATCGGCGGATGAAGTGATCGTGTTGGACTCCCACATTACAGGTCTGATGAGTGAGCATGCGGCCGGCCGTTTTGCAGGGACACATCCTTCGGGTGTCAGGTTGAAATACAGGATGAGTACCCCGGGGCGCTATTTCGGGGACCATGGGGACGGCTGGGGAGGGACCTCTATCACCGACCCGGGGGAGATCATCGCCGGGATCGACCCAAAGGTGGCCAGACCGGGGATGCGTATCCTCATTACCGAGACCACAGGCCAGAAGGCGATCCTCTTTGAGCTTGGAAAAGACGGCCGTCTCCGGGAGATCCCGGCCACTGCAAACGTGGAGAGGGCATTGAAGGCCATTTCTTCAAGTTGTGAACCCTCTATGGTTTCAGCCCTCTATGTGGGCGGCGCCGGGGGGAGTGCCAGGGCCGGTGTGTCCCTTTATCCGGTGAAGCTGACCCGTGCCGTGCATGCGGGGAGGGCCAATCTGACCGTAGGCGGAGCGCCTGTTTACCTCTTACCTGGCGGTGGGATCAATTTTATGGTGGATGTGGGGCGGGTGAAGAGAGGTTCCTTTTATTGGTCTCCAACACCGGCCACCATATGCCCCATCGAGTACACCATGGAATTGATAGACTATGAGGAGATGGGGGGGCATATGCAGGCAATGAAGCCGTTCTCTTCCCAGGAGCCGGTGTCTCCAGTGGATTAAGGGAAGATATGCCATATCAGAAGATAATCAGCCCGCTCCCCGGGGGGGCCGTGATGGCTGAATGCGGGCCTATGAGGCTCGTGATCTCCGGGTCTGTGGGAGAGGTGCCCCAGCAGGAGACGGCTGTTCGCGCCGCCCAAGAGTCGTTTGAATATCTGGAAAGGATCGCCCGTTTGAGGGATGTCTTGGGGCAACGGCATCATGACATTTCAGGTGAGCTGGAGGACCTGTTGGCCCGCCATATGGTTGAGAGCGTATCGGCCGTTGGTGACAGAGACCTTACCCCCATGGCCGCGGTAGCCGGTGTTATCGCAGATGCAGTAGCCGATTTTTTGGTTGACCGTGGCATGACTAAGGTGGTGGTGGACAATGGTGGCGATGTGGCGGTCAGGCTCCAGCCCGCCGGTGAGAAAATGGAGAGGTCTATAACCGTCGGGATACGGTCAGAGATCAGCCAGCGGGCGCCCTCTCATGTCATATCCTTGAATTCCGGTTTGCCTTCCTGGGGTGTTGCTTCCAGCGGATTGGGAGGGAGAAGCCTCACAAGGGGGGTAGCTTCCGTGGTTACTGCAATTGCCCGCAGGGCCGCTTTGGCCGATGCGGCTGCTACGGCCATCGCCAATGCCAGTTTTGTGGAAGACGCTCAGGTGATCCAGGTAATGGCGGATGAGATTGATCCTGACACAGACATCCCCGGACTCCCGGTGACCGTCAGGGTCGGACGTCTAAGTGAAGACAAGAAATCCGAAGCACTCACCAGTGCCTTGAACAGGGCCGAGACCCTTGTGCGAAAAAATGTTATCTTCGGCGCATTCGTGGCGGTTCAGGGAGAATATGCCATGACCCGGTTTTTTGAGGAGTGTTTGGTTAGGTCTCCAGTTTGATGATAAGTTTTGGTATCACTTTAGCGTCTTGAAACAATCATTCGTTTGTTGCCCGCCTGCCATCGCCTCTGTTGGACGTGTTACCAATATGGGAGGTGCCATACCTCCTGAAGAGTTGAACCAGCAATGCACGGCGAAAGGCATAGGCGGGCAGGCCTGGGACCATGAGGGTCTCTCTCCCAAAGGACGTAACAAAAACTTTCCGGAGCGTATAGAACGCCCCCTTGATGTTCAATACAGATTCCGGGCAGGCAGAGGCGATGAGCGGTTAAATGAATACCTTTTTCTGGGGCTGTCCAGTGACGAATTCTAAGGCCTCGCTGCCGTTCCTATGAAACGATCCCCGTATTTACGTCCTTTGGGAGAGAGACCCTCATGGTCCAACGCTTTGTTGCAAACGGCTAAGATGTTACAAATTTTGTATTAAGGAGAGGAGGTGTTTTCTGTGGAAGTTCGAAAATATGTTACGATCCTGGAGGAGATTCTCATGGATGGCGGTCGCAAAATGGACCCCCCGGGTAAGAGGGCTGCCGCGGTTGCCGTGATCAAGAATCCTTTTGCAGGGAGATTTGTGGACGACCTGACGCTGTTAATGGACATTGGAGAAGAATTGGGTGGGATACTCGGGAAAATGGCAGTAGATGCCCTGGGTATTACACCCGAAAACGCTGAAAGCTATGGAAAGGCAGCCATTGTAGGTGAGAACGGGGAGCGCGAACACGCAGCGGCCATTCTCCATCCCAAGTTAGGCAAACCCTTCCGTGACTCGGTGGGTGGCGGAAAATCACTGATCCCCTCTGCTAAAAAAGTGGGGGGCATGGGGACGGAAATAGACGTACCCATAAACTTCAAAGATGCGGCCTTTGTCCGTTCTCATTTTGATGCCATGGCCGTAAGGATCGATGACGCCCCAAAGGGAGACGAAATCGTGGTTGCCTTGGTGGTCACTGATTGTGGCAGGCCTCACCCCCGTATTGGCGGGCTCAAGAAAGAGGATGCCAAGATGGAAGACGGCCTCAAATAGACGGGAGGAGACCTTTGAAAAACGCCCCCTTTCCCTCAATCTCTGTGTTGCGTTCGGATTTTAATCCTCGAAATATTCAATATATTCCTGCGGTTAAAATCCTCGCGCGCCTTGATCTTGAGCGAAATTGAACATTTTTCAAAGGTCTCGGGAGATAATAAAGATGCCCTTGCCGGAATTCCTGTATCACGTGCCTGCAACGCTGAATGAGGCCTGTCAACTCATGGCTCAACTTGGTGAAGATGGGAGGCCTCTTGCCGGAGGAACAGACCTTATCGTGAATATGAGGAAAGGGCTCATATCCCCTAAGAACGTGGTTTCACTGGGGAGAATCGAAGAACTCAACAAAATCGATCATTCTGGCGGGCTTACAAGGGTCGGGGCGTGTCTGAAGGTTTCGGATCTGGTCCGATCAAAACCTGTCAGCTCACGGTATAATGCCCTAAGGCTGGGTGCAGGCAGTCTCGGCTCTCCCCTTATCCGGAATCTTGCGACCATCGGTGGAAATCTTGTCACCGGCAGGCCTGCTGCGGATCTGCCTCCCCCCCTCATGGCCCTGGGTGCCCGTCTGCTATTCAGAAGCGTATCAGGGAAAAGGGAGGTTCCCCTTCAAGAGTTCTTTCATGGTCCTGGCCTTACAGCCATCGGGAAAGATGAGATCTTGACGGAAATTCTATTGCCGGAACCGCCTTCCAATTCAGGTTCCGGCTACATCAAGTTAGGCGTAAGGAAAGCTCTGGAGATTTCCATTGTCAATGCGGCATCTTTCATTTCGCTTGACAGGGAAAGCGGGAAGATTCGATCGGCGAGGGTGGTTTTGGGTGCGGTTGCCCCTACACCGATAAGGGCCTGGTCCGCTGAAAAGATTCTCATCGGGGAAAAACCGGATGAGGAACTTTTTATCAAAGCAGGGGAGGCCGCCTCAGAGGAGAGCAAGCCCATAGACGACTTCAGGGGTTCTGCGGGATACCGGCGCGACATGGTAAAGATCCTTACGCAAAGGAGTCTTCATATCGCCTTTGATGACCTAATGTCCAACACTCTGGAGAGATGGGATGAGAAAAACGATCACGCTCACTGTAAATAATCAGACCCACGGATTAACCGTTGCGACCAACCGTACACTGGTTGAGGTCATCAGACAGGAGTTGGGGCTCACCGGGACAAAGATAGGATGTGGTCAGGGGGATTGTGGGGCCTGCACGGTTATTATGGATGGAAGGCCCGTCAATTCCTGTCTTGTACTGGCGGTTCAGGCCGATGGGAGTCATATTACGACCATCGAAGGGATCGAGACCGATCAGAGTCTGCACCCCTTGCAGGAAGCCTTTGTGGAGAAGGGCGCTATTCAGTGCGGATTCTGCAGTCCGGGCATGATACTTACAGGAAAGAACCTGCTTGAATCAAACCCGGAGGCAGATGAAGGGGAGATAAGGGACGCCATTTCCGGGAATCTGTGCAGATGCAGCGGATACCAGAAAATCGTGGAGGCCATCCGCTCCCTGAGCAAGAGCCATGAGAACCGCTCCCCGGCCTGATTTCGAATTGTGGTCGGACAGCTAAAAAAGCGAGAATTGAGAGGCCTAATCCTGGGTAAACGACACCATCAGATAAGAACAGACAGCCTGGGGCGGCTGCTCGGTTATATGCTTGGCCACAGACCGGATGAATTCGGCCTTGTTCCTGACAGCGAGGGCTTTGTAACCTACAAGGACCTGGTGCAGGCCATTCATGAAGAAGACGAATGGCGTTATGTGAGGCGATCCCATATCAATGAAGTCATGTTGAGCGGAGACAGATCACACCTTCAGTCTGTAGATGAGCGTATCAGATCGGTAGAACGGCGGTGGGAGCTGGATCTCCATAATCCTTCCCGAGCCCTGCCAAAGCTGCTTTTTACGACCGTAAGGCGAACGGCCCACCCTGTGGTGATGGAAAAGGGTTTGAAGGGGGCCGCGGGAAAGTACCTGGTTCTGTCTCCGGTCAAGGATATGGCATTGAGGATCGGCCTTCGCCGTGATCAGGCCCCGGTGGTATTGGAGGTGCTGGCTGACGCTGCCAGAGATCAGGGTGTCCTGATCTTTTCGTTTGGGGACCTTTTCCTGAGTCCCGAGATACCTGTCAGATTTATTGCCGGGCCTCCAGTGCCTAAGGAGGCGTTAGAGCGCGGAAAAGAAAAGGGCAAACCAGCAGAGAAAACTGCGAAAGGCCCGTCGTTTCGTACGCCGGGGACGTTTATCCTGGATCCCTCAAGAGACCCTGATCCCTTCAGGAGGGCAAAGGGGAAAAAGCAGAAGGGTTGGAAGGAGGCGGCAAGAAAGATGAGAAAGGGGAAAAGGGGCATGGGATAATTTAGGGCTGGTCAGTGGTCGGTGGTCGGTGGTCAGAGGACCCTTTTATAACCGCACCCCTTTTTCCGGCAGACCAGGACCTGTTTGGCGTTCTTCCGTTCCTTTATGCTCAGGACTCTGGTTCCGCATTCGGGGCAGATGTCATCAAATGGCGGGTCCCAGGTGGCAAAGCTGCACTTTGGATACTGGTTGCAGGAGTAAAATTTCTTCCCTTTCTTGGAGGTCTTCTCCACCAAAAAGCCTTGACAGTCTTTCTCAGGACACGGGACGCCGGTGCTCGCTGGCTCCGGTGTCCAGATATTTTTACATTTCGGATATCCGGAACAGGCCACAAAGGATCCGTACTTCCCATTCTTGGCCACCATGGGCTGACCGCATTTCTCGCATATACCCTCCTCCCTACCTCCCTTGGCAGGGCCCTCAACGATGATCCGCCCCTTTTCATCCCGGTTGAAATTGGTGGTACTCCTGCATTCGGGGTAGCCGGTACATGCTAAGAAAATACCGTTTCGACCCGACTTGATAGCCATAGGTCGGTTGCATTTTGGACAGGAGATGCCGGTCAAGACCTCTCCCTTCATCTGATCCCTTGCCCTTTCCAGGTCCTTCTCAAATGGCCCGTAGAACTGCTTTAAGATATCTGTCCACTTTGCCTCTCCCCGCTCTATTTTGTCCAGGTTGTTTTCCATCTGGGCGGTAAACGCGGTGTCCATGACGCCGGGAAAACTTGCTACCAGGAGATCGGTCACCAGGAACCCGAGTTCAGTGGGTCTGAAATTTCTTTTTTCTATGGATACATACTCCCTTCCACTGATGTTGGCCAGGATCGCCACGTAGGTTGATGGGCGGCCGATTCCGTTTTCCTCTAAGGCCTTGATCAGAGTGGCCTCTGTAAACCTGGGCGGGGGCTGTGTAAAATGCTGGGCCGGGTCCAGTTTGATGAGGGTCAGGGTCTGATCTTTTCGTAACGGGGGAAGCTGGTTTTCCTGGTCTTTCTCAGGTGCGGAAGGGTTGGCTTCTTCATAGAGCGACGTATATCCATTAAATAGAACCACGGAACCGGCTGCTCTGAAGCCCGTCTTACCCGCGGTGATCTCAACCTGAGTTTTGTTCAGTATGGCCGGGCTCATTTGACATGCAATAAACCGTTTCCAGATAAGGGTATAAAGGGCCAACTGATCTTCCGTAAGGTGGGGAGAAACTGCTTTTGGTTCAAGTTCCGCGGAGGTCGGTCGAATCGCCTCATGAGCCTCTTGCGCGCCCTTGCGACTTTTGAACCTGTTGGGCTTTTCCGGGAGGTAATCCTTACCAAAAGCCTTTTGAATAAACCCCCGCGCTTCAGAAATGGCATCGTCCGAGAGCCGGAAAGAATCTGTTCTCATATATGTAATGAGCCCTACCAGACCCCGATTTCCCAGATCCACCCCCTCGTAAAGCGTCTGCGCAACGAACATGGTCTTTTTAGCGGGGAACCTCAACCTACGAAAGGCCTCCTGCTGAAGGAGACTGGTGATAAAGGGGGGTGGTGGATTTTTCCTCGTCTTTTTTTGCGAGACCTCCGAGACCTTAAATGGCAGGCCTTCTATTTCTGAAATGATCTTGAGCGTCTGGTCTTCATTCTTAAGGTCGGTCTTTTTGCCAGCGTATTTGAAGAATTTGGCCTCAAAAGGTGGCGGCTCCGTAGATTTCAGGTGGGCCGTCAGGGACCAGTACTCCTGGGGATCGAATGCCTGGATTTCACGCTCCCTGTCACAAATCATTTTGACCGCAACAGACTGAACCCGCCCGGCGCTTAAGCCCCCCTTCACTTTTTTCCAGAGGATTGGGGATATCTGGTACCCGACAAGCCGGTCCAGGACCCTCCTGGCCTGCTGGGACTCGAACTTATCCCTGTCAAGCGGCTGAGGTGAGGATACTGCGTCCCGGATGGCCTTTGCGGTCAGTTCGTTAAAGAGGACCCGGAACATTTTGCTATCTTTATCCTTCCCTCTTTTTTTAAGTTCCCCAGCAATATGCCAGGCAATGGCTTCTCCTTCCCTGTCAGGGTCAGGTGCTAAATAGATTTCGTCGGCGCTATTTCCAGCGGCCTTTAACTCTCTTAGAATCTTACCTTTTCCTTTAATCGTGACATACTCGGGTTTGAAACCGCCTTCAATGTCAACCCCTAATTTGCTGACGGGAAGATCTTTCACGTGCCCTACCGAGGCGACAATCTTAAAGTCGGGTCCTAAGTATTTTCTGATGGTCCTGGCCTTGGCCGGCGATTCAATAATAAGTAGTTTCTTTGGCATCCTTGTTATCCGTCATTAGTCATTGGTCATTAGTCATTGGTCATTAGTCATTGGACTTTGCACATTGGACATTGCACTTTGGACATTGATCACTTGATTACCGCACAAACATCTTGCCCGGAAGTTGTCTTACGATTCCCTCTAATTCCATTTTCATAAGGATACCCGCTACCTTCCCGGCATCCATCTTTCCAAGTCTTATGATGTCGTCCATATGAATGGGATAGTCTCCGATGATCTCATAAATCTTTTTATCAGATTCGTGCATACCCGGTGGCGTACCGCTCGCGTCTCTCTGGACCCCCTTGCCTAATGGTCCTCTTCCGACAAACCCGAATTCCTCCAATATATCGTCCGCATTCTCAATCAGTTTTGCCCCCTGTTTGATCAGGAAATGCGTTCCCCTGCTCTTAAATGAATCAATGCTGCCCGGAACTGCGAACACTTCGCGCCCCTGATCCAGCGCAAACGAAGCGGTAATCAAGGAACCGCTGTTCCTCGTGGCTTCCACGACCGCCGTTCCCCTGCTCAATCCGCTTATGATCCGGTTGCGTATGGGAAAATTTTTGGGCTCAGGAGGAGTTGCTGTCGGGAATTCCGAGACAATGGCGCCGTCCTCCTCTATCTGTTTAAAAAGTGTCTTGTTTGATGCGGGATAGACAACATCTATGCCGGTGCCTATAACCGCTATGGTGAAGCCATTCCCCATCAGACATCCCCGGTGAGCAGCAGAATCTATCCCCCTCGCCAGACCGCTTACGACACCCGCTCCCCTTTTCGCAAGCCCTGCCCCGAGTATTTCAGCAGCCTTGCGACCGTAGTGGGTTGGGTTTCTCGATCCAACAACGCTAATAAACGTTTGCTTCAAGGGGATCTCTTTCCCCTTGACATATAATATCATTGGAGGATTGTGGATTTCCCTCAACAATGCCGGGTAAGAGGGGTCCGTGTAAGCAATAATCCTGGCATTATATCTTTCCGCCTTTCTTAATTCGTCTGCAGCCTCCGTGTCAAGCGACCGGTTCTTGATCTTTTTTGCAATATCCTCACGCATTCCCTCAACGGTCATAAGCTCTGTCAGGCTTGCCTCGAAAACCGCTTCAGGATCACCAAGCTTTTTAATCAGCTTCTTGAGTACGGCGTTCCCTAAGCCAGGAATCATGTATAAAGCCAACCAGGCTAATCTATCTTGCGGCGTGTTCATGGTGTGTCAACATGGCGTAGACGTGTCAATAGCTCAGATGGCTTATTTTATCTGACATTGCGGCATCTTTATCAGGAGACGAAGGGCATCCGGCAGATCGAGCTTGGCATCGGTTTCCTTGACTAGCCTGTCCAGGATCTGTAACGGGTTGTTTTCAATGTCTGAGTCTTTTCGGTCGACTCCATAAAGGGTTAGGACCTTCTTGAGTGCCTCGGTCAAATCAATTGTTTTGAGCATGGTGCCGCTGGAAAATTCTCTGCTTGCAGTAATGACGATTCCTGTCGAAGTGTTTGGCTTCGCTTCCAGGACAAGGAGATAGCCTAGCACCTGATCAGGCAGGGCCGGTTCCTTTGGTTGATCTGATTCCCCCTTGCTCACTATCTCGAAAAAATTTCCCCTGCGGATGCCGTGTTTGTGACCGTGGTTCATGTAGACGACGGAAAACTGGCCCGCGATCTCATTTAAATTTTTGGTAGCCACGATTGGGAGCTTGGCGCCATCTATGTCTTTCAGCCTTTCCCATTGGGGGCTGGAAGGCTGAACACAGGGCGATACGGGCGCAAAAGGAAGGACAGGGTCTCCCACACGTATCGGTTCGTAGCTTTCAACAATTTCTGCCTTGAATAGATCGGTTTTAACTTCTTTTTCCAGGACGAGTCTCCCCAAAAAGGAGATGACATATCCCATATCGCTCCCGGTAAGCGGGTGATCCAGTTCTTGAGAGCTCCTGTAAACGGTAAAAAGGTCTCCCGGCTTTATATGGTGTCCCTTCTCAAAGGCAACATAAACCGTATCGCCCTTTGCCAGCAATAGCTTTTCTGTCTCATCTGCAAACAGCTTTCCCCATGGCTTTACCTCTTCAACTGACAAGAACCCGAGGGCCTGCACGTCTGTCAGATCTGAGACATCAATGCCTGTGGTGGGTCCTTGCACCGCATCATCTGCTCCGCTCATGGGTGCCGCGGGCGCCTTTACCCCTGTTTGTGCCCCGGCGCCAGTGAAAAGGCCTGAACTGAGAAGCAAAATTCCCGTGAAAATCAATAAGGTAACGAAACGACCTTTCTTTCTCAATGTCTTGTCCTCTCTGAAGATGCTGGGTCCTTGGTGCTGGATGTTGGATCCTTGGTCCTGAATGCTGGATACTGGATAAAAACTTAGCGTAGATCTTCCCTTTTATAGACGGCTTAATGAGAGAAAACAACTAAATTTGAGCCCATACGGATTTATTCTAACCTGGAAAACCTTGTCCTCAGGGCCAGGCCAGAGACAAATGCCTCAACCAGTCCCTTTGCTGAGTCTTAAGATTACAAGGCACCGGTTCTGTTTGTCAAGCTGTAGATAAAGCAAAGCTGTTAAGGATCCGGGCAGGAACGAGACAATCAGAAGTGGACTTATACATGGTTGAAGTGCATAATGGGACTATCAGGCTTGAGTTTTCCTTTTAGAGATCAATGAAGAAGAATTTCATCATCATTTTACTTATTCTTGTCGCGGCGGCGCTGTTGATTAAGGAGAGTCGGATAAAGCGTCCGTCTGAACCGCTCCAGGATGGGTGCGTATCGTGCCATGGTGATGTCAAAGATCCGGACCCATCCCATCCGGTTTCGGTCTTTGGATGTTATATCTGTCACCTGGGGAACAGATATTCATTGGATAGAGACAGGGCTCATTTTACCATGGTTCGAAACCCCGGGGATCTCCGCGTGGTGGATAGAACGTGCGGGAAAGGGGGTTGCCATTCGGATATTGTGGCCCGGGTAAAGAATAGTGTCATGGCCACAAACAGGGGGATTATCGGGGTTATCCAGGAGCAATGGCTCAACTCAAAAAAGGCAAATGGTGCCCCCAATGTCGTGAGGGCCATTGGCGTCGGGGATCTTTACGGAAAGGATCCCCCCTCAAATCTTGCCATCGACCACTATCGAAAGATGTGCGGTGGGGGCCATCCCGGGAGGGAAAGGGGGGTTCGCGTGGGGGAAGTGGGGCGAGGGGGGGGGGGGGGCTGCAAGTGCCAGTTGCTGGTGGAGGGGAACAGGGGGGGGCGGGAAAAAAAGACAACCGGCCACCC